>Ga0307512_10002312_pt1 | contig 24595 bp, 26 predicted proteins | sample 14_EM_MG_FD_200267 | JGI IMG/M metagenome (GOLD analysis project Ga0307512, IMG submission 200267) | Populus trichocarpa ectomycorrhiza microbial communities from riparian zone in the Pacific Northwest, United States - 14_EM | ecosystem: Host-associated > Plants > Roots > Unclassified | place... | reverse complement strand
GAGGAGATTGGGGGGAGGACGGGGATTGAGTGAGAGCGGCGAGGCGCTGTTTCAGGGTGAGGGTTCTCGTCCCTTTTGGGAGCATCGCGATCGGTACGACGGAGCCCTTTCAAGCTTCCAGTCGAAACGCCAAAATCCAGACGGCTTGGAAGTCGGGAGCTCGAGCAGCAACCGATTGAACCGAAGTGGCAGGGGCAGCATCCAGGATTAGAAGCACTTTTCATCACGTGATCCGGATGCCCCTTGTTTTTCGGGCATCCGGGCATTCACCGTCCAATTTCCTTTTTCGTCCAATTCTGGTATCAACCACTATGAACGCAACAGCTACTGAATCTCAGTAGGCAAAACACCTGAAATTCAGGGTTTTATCACTTGAAACTAAGGTGTTTCCACACTGTTCAGTACTTTGATCATGTTCTACTCCGACTTTTTTACATACTAACTACTGAAATTAAGGTGTTTCCACACCATTCAGTATGTGAAACTACTGAATTTCAGTAGGTCTCGAGTTTATAGTGAACTAGTACTACGTATAATAGCCACAGCAAGAGACTCATCAGACCCGCCCAGGCATAGTATAAGGTGGCTTATCTGTGCAAATGTAGGTAAGTTACCTGTCCAGACCCATAAGCAGGAAGGTGTACTAATGCCATGGCAGCGATTAGGAAGGTTGCGGGGGATTTGGTGAGGTATGGTACACTAGGAGATTGTCCGTATCTGGGGGCGTCTATGCCCGGATATTGAACTGGACAATCAGAATATGGTGACAGTAATGGATGTGGTGCATCACCGTCCATTACCACTGTGACGTCCAACTTGAAGGACTCAGAAAACAGATACCAACTCTTGTCTATGTGAGGGTATCGTCCGTGGCTCGGGTAGTGTTCACAACTCACAAGATCGTCAGAATCGGACTATCGGTACAACTGCCTCAAATCTAAGATACACTGCATATGATCTAACATGAACCCACGTGGATCGGGCTGTACCCATTGGAAAAAGGGTGCTTTGGAGACAAGGCTGATAGGGTTCACAGGGTCGCCTTCGCCTTCTCACTAGCAGCCCGGTCTGCCCTCGCCTTCTCACGAAGTACGCGCCGGAGCAACTTCCCACTTGGGTTTTTCGGAATCGCATCAATAAACTCGACGCCACCTTTGAGCCACTTGTATTGGACCTTCACGTCAGACACGTACTATATAATGCCGGTATAGAATGTATCAGAAGGCGACGTCCTGCCGCATCTTGTGATAGGGCTTACCTTCGAGAGTTCGGCTTTGATCGCTTCTGCCTCGGTCGCACTTGACACTGCACGCACGGCGGCGGGTGGATGCAACACGATGTACGCGAGGGGCAACTCGCCGCTGAATTCATCGGGCACTGGGACGACGCACACATCGGCAACGTCGGGGTGGCTCAAGAGGTGGCCCTCAAGTTCCGCAGGGGCGACTTGGAAGCCACGGACTTTGATCAATTCCTAAAGACGAAGGTGGTCAACGTGAGGGATTTTTCTATGGGCGATTTCGTATCACCTTGAGACGATCGACAATATAGATGTTGCCCTCAGCGTCATATTCGACCTCATCACCCGTGCGGACCCATCTACGGATTCGAGCCTTCAGAGACGTCAATGCCAAGTACCCAAAAGGCTTACCCATCTTCCAGGAACGTCTCGGCAGTCCTGAATGTAGTCAGCCACAGTATCTCGAAGGTATACGCAAGAGAGGCACTTACGCTTTCGGGTTTTCCCAGTATCGGAGCGCGTTGGAAGGACTCTTAACAACAAGTTCACCCCGTTCACCAAGTTTCGCAAGAGTACCGTCTTCCTTGACAACCCTGAACCTGACACCGGGCACAGCAACGCCAGCACTGCCTGCCTTTCCGACCTTCTCGAGAGCAGGAGTCATGGAGACTGCGGTGGAAGTCTCGGTCATACCTATCCAGGGATCAGGGGGGAAGCCAATGGTAAGAAGTCGGGACATTGACTTACCATATCCCTGACCTAGGCTTGCATTGGGCAGAACCTTCTCGAGTTGGCTGGCCAGCTCTGGGGAAAGAGGTGCAGCTCCGCTGAAACAGAATCGAATGTTCTTCAGTTCTGCTTCGTATTCTTTCGTCGCGGGGTGCTATAAATGTTGATACATGAGAAGGTCCTCTTTACCTCAACATGAAATTTATACCTTGCAAAGGAGAACGACCATGGGCGGAACCACCCTTATGAAGATTTCTCAGGTATTTTCTTAAGGACAGGGCGTTGATACTTACAGGAGGTGAGTGATCTTATGGCGTCTCGCGCTTTCCAAGAAATTAGGCCAGCCAAACTTTGGCATTATCACAACGGCCATCTAAATTAGGCGATCAGATCAGCCACGCAAGGCGTGCAGCGGAAGAATGAAGTACTTACGCCAGAGTATAACATGACATGAACCTAGATTACCATGCCGTTAGCGAGCCGAAGGAATATTATTCGAGATGACGACAGACGTTCAGAATAAGGCCGAAGATATCTAAGAGTCAACATCAGAATTGATACCAGACAAAAACAGGTTGTGTATAGCCGCTTACGGAAGAATGGGAGTACTGGAAAAAAAAGTCGTTGTGAGAGATACCGTGTGAAAATGAGGGGAGCAGGACTCACCGCCCGTTATGATGTCGCCTGGTCGGAATCTCCACTCGTCTTGGGGTATATTTGCCTTCGTTTCCACGGCATAGTTGTGTGCGCGAATTTGAAGTGTGTTCGCGATAACCGAGTGATGGGCTATCGCCACTGCCTATATACCGTGAATTAGCTTGTGAAGTTCCAAGACAACTAATGCGTTACCTTGGGGGGACCAGTTGTACCACTGGAGAGGCAGAGGAAGGCGATCTTGGTCTTCCCCTCGCCTGCACCGAGTTTACGTTCCACAAAGTTCGCGTTGTGGGTCAGACCGTCCTGAATCAACTTTTCAACGGTTGTGTGAGGAGCATCAAATGTTGCCCGATCTATGATCACGATCCTCTCTTGAGGGAGGCCGACCTCCTTGCAGGCCTCCGTCGCGTTCTTCAGGAATTGGGTGTGGACGATAATGGTGGTAGCCTTGGTGAGTCTGAGCTGATGGGTAAGCTCATCGACGGTGTATGCCGGGTTAGAGTTCCTAACAATACCATGAACTAAAGCTCGGGGATAAGAGGGTTGAGCGCTTACGTAGAGATAGCGCCGAGCCTGTGTAGCGCCCAAAACACGACCGCGTAATCTATCAAGGACGCGTCTTTGGGTTGTAAAGCAGCTATAGGAGATGCACTCACCCATATGATTAGGAGCGTAGAGGCACACTGGTGCTTATTAGATGGCTGTCCATGGTAATGGGCAGAACACATACCAACTTCATCCTCCTCTACGATGGATGTCAGGTACCTGCACGTTGGCACACAAATTTCCGGCGGTACTCACTTATGTCCCACCTGCGACTCAGGCCATTTGCGAGACCGTCAACTCGTTTGCGGGCCTGGAGGCGGATTAGCACGATTTCAAGAAATGCCCAACAACATTACTCACCTCCCGCGAGTCAACAGCCCTACCCGTGGTGTCATCGACGAAGAAAGGAACGCCGTGCGGGCGGATGGCCCTCAAGGGGTGGTCTGAGTCGAAGAAAAACTGGGGCACAGTTAGGTCATCGGGGATGAAGGGAGCCGGCTCAGAAGCAATAATTTCAGACATGTCTCAGTGGGGGACGTTCGAGTGGGAGACGCGGGGAGTTGAGTGGGCATATAGAAGGTTTTATAGGCCAGAGAGTGTCGACATAACGTGATGGCAACTCGCTTCATTCTCATGGTAGTCTCTAGGCAAATTAGTGTCGTGATACCTTTCGGACCAGTCTATGCCGAACCCAGCGTTGACGCATTTGAACTGTGCAACTCCGTTGGGAAGGTAGTTCGGGCCCCACCCCCAATCCGCTGTGTTCTGATAGAATGGTTTATCCGACCACCCTCACATCAAGCATCCACAAATGAGGTCAATATAGGAGTACACACCCGAAGTAAACGTTCGGACTCGGAAGAGGCTAGACGGGGACATACGGCAAACCTCGCAGATGACGAAAACGGCGCGGTGGCTTGGAGGTCGTTCCCGAAGACTCATAAACCGCTGAAGAATGGGGTCGATCCTAGTCGTGTCCCAAATTAGGTGCATGCCACCCATTTCTCCGATCCGGTTTGTACAACAGGAGCGATTTATCACACGCTAGCTAGACGACACTTTGCAGACCCCAGATCCTAGATGAGTGGTTGGCGAACTCCTGTGTAGTCGAAGTGCAAATTTCTGTAAAGGGGACGCATAAGTTTGATGGTTGAACAATACGGTGCAATCAGTTCTACCAGCTCGGAAAGAGCCGGGTGCCGAACCGGATCACAAAGTAAACATCATTTGGGTGTGACTATCACGCAACAAAGAGCTTGAAACGCGTTGTTTCATCTTCGGTATGTTGTGCATCAATGGCGAAGGACACAGCCTGACCGACTAGAGATGAGAGTACCAACTTTGGGGGGAAATGTGCATACAAGGTTGATAGGTGATCCGCCATGCCACTGCGTGGTGAACTAGGGATTTATCGGGGTGTATTCCCGATGATAGTATCTCTCGGGTCCAATGTGGTAGCAATCGATGCGTGCCATCCCAGTTCCTGCTAGACACCTGGGCAAGGAAATTGTGCCACAGGTGCTATTGTAGTCATAACGTCAGGCAAAAGGAGATGGGTGTGATCCCATGGGGCGATAGAAGGAGATAAGAGGAGCGCTAAAGTGCTATTCTTGACCGTGCTCAGTGGGAGTCCCAGGTATGGGACCCCAAGGTTTGATCCCGTAAAAAGTGTTTGGCCAACTGACAGTGTGAAACACGCTAGGTGAAAGTGCGAGGACTCTGCGCACCGTGTAAAATCATGCTGGCAGGCGACTCCAGTGCGTCAGTTGCACGAGAGTAACGTGCCATTGGGTTCACTGTAAGCCCGTTGCTGAGTTGCGGCTCTGCTGTTCTGCTGACATGAATGTGAAATAAAATGTTGACAGACTCGTTTCACATCGAATTCGAATGTCCGTCATGTCCAACGCGTTGTGGTACAGTAGTACTGTGTTGTTGTGCACAAGTCACGGCATGCGGCACGGTGACTTAGCTGGCAATCGGCAAGGGCCGCATAGGCGCATAGGGGCACGTGCGTTGACGAGATGTTCCGATCTGATCCCCGATCCTAATAAAACAAGTCTTCGACGACTTCGGCGACTACGCGTCGCAGCACAGGCTGCGGAACTAGTACTGTTATTATCCTAGCCCTTTAAAAACCCACCTACGACTAAACCCATTCACTGTGTCTCTGTCAAGGAGCCATGGCTCAAGTAGTCGACCTCAGGCAAGTCATTTTCATCAACCATCCAAACATTGTATTTCCCGCAATTTCAACCGTGTTAGCCTTCCTTGCTCTGTCCCCTACGCCATCTTTCGTCCCCTTGACGGCCCTCGTTGCGACCTTATTGGTCTACACCCGCGTTGTTGTCCCTCGCCGCCATGCTCCTAGAACCATTTTTGGGGCAATCTCTGGCGTTTCACTCGCCTCGACCATCTCACACATAATCCCTTCAATTCATGCCCTTTCGTCAACCACCGCCTCCATCATTTCGCTATGGATTATTTCCTCTTTGGCATCTGCAGTAGCCTTTGCCGTCGTCATACTATCAAACTCTCTCAGCCTCCGCCTCAACAACCCCTGGGCCAAACTTGCCCTTTTCCCTGCTTTCTGGGCCACCGCCTGGCAAGCCATCTCCCATGCAAGTCCTGTCGGCCACCTTGTTACATGGAGTCCAGTAACTGGTATTGCAAGTTATGAGTGGACAAGACCATTATTCGGGGTATGGGGCGTGAACTGGATTGTTGGCGCATGGGCAATAGTCATCGCTGAACTAGTTGGTCGATGGTTTATTGGACCCAAGGACGAGTTCGACCACCCAGGGCCACTTGTAAGTCTTGTCACCAACGGTGAGCCTGAACCAGAACAACCTACCACCTTCCCTGGCCACCGTCATACACTTCTTCTCGGCACAGCCCTCCTTGTTCTGACCACTCCGTCATTTTTCTCACCGACCATTCCCACTTTACCGTGGTCTAGAGCCTCCACTCCTTTACCCATCGGTTGTGTCCTTCCCCACCCGTCTTCACCTGGTGATGGGAGCACCCCATTAGACAGGTTCATCGCGGAATCCAGACAACATAATGGCGCACGTATCCTCCTCTGGCCAGAAGGCGCCTTGAGGTTCGACACGATTTCTCAGCGAGAGGAGGCTATTCAGCGAGTACAAAACGAGGTCAAAGGCCCACTTGTTGGTGTCACATTTACCGAGCCTGTTCCACCCAGCGCTGAATGGAGCCACTCCAGAGAGGGCAAGTGGCGCAACGGACTGGTATTGGTTGGGCCAGATGGGCCCGTTGCGGAGTTCTACAAGCGTAACCTGGTTCCAAGTATGTGTTCAAGCATAAGAATCTCCATCGCACTCACATTATATTGCCTCTACAGTCGCAGAATCCTACTCTCTCACTGAATCCAGGAATGACCCCGAGATTTATGAGCTTGAACTTCGCGGGTCTAACAAGAACAAGAAGTGGACACCGTCCCCCCCATACGAACGGACTATCCCACTCACGGCTGCGATTTGTTTGGACTTTTCCAGCCCGACAGTATTCACATCACTGGATTCGCGCCCTGCACTTATCCTCGCACCTGCACAGACATGGCACCGCGACGTCAGCACTGCGATGTGGGAACAAGCTAGGGCACGTGCAGAGGAGGCAGGGGGCATGGTGTTATTCTGCGACGGTGGTGCTCAAGGCGCAAGCGGTGTCACTGGCCATGGCATACGAGAACCTGTCCAATTTGGATCTGGAACTTGGACACGCACCATCGGCGTAGAATGGCCATTCAAACAACGTCGCACATTATACATGTGGGGAGGTGAAACTCTTCAATTTGGCATCGTGTTGATCCTCCTGGGTGGTGGCTGGGCCACCGACGCTCTTGTCTTGCGCGCGAACCATCGTGGTGCTCGTGGTGTGGTTACTTCGGTTTCCCGTTTGAGAGAAATACTTGGTAGAGTATTCCGACGCCCAGCTCCCCAAGGGGAGCAGGCACCATTATTAACTTGACAAGACGTTTGTATCCTTCCGTTGTAGTCTGCTCTCCTTCGTCTGCTTTCCTGCTATCTTGATGTGCTATTTTTCAATGTTACTGCAGTAGTTACTATAACAATTTCGAGGGGATGTTACTATCTAGCAGTTCCATCGACTCAGATCCCAAAGCACTCCTTCAGCTGAGCGTCGTCCATGTCCGTCGAGGTCCAAATCGGTTCATAGGCATCGATGCTCGCTGTTATAGTGGCCAGCTTGGACCTTATGCCATGGCTCGCGTCCGTTCCGAGTGGTATGCGCACCCGTTCCTTGTGGTCCATTAAACCCTGCGCGAGACCTGTCCCCGTAACGACCTCGTACATACGCTCCGCTGCCTTACCGGGGTCCCCGATCTGGCGACTGGCGATGCGAGCAGGATGAAAACTATCAATCAAGTCGTATCCCTGTTCGGGCGTCGTATATGCGCCAGTCGCGTGCCGAGCATCTGCGGCATCGCGGATCGACTTGAGCGTCCCGAGGAAGTTGGTCCCGAAGTAACCCGGCGCGATGATGTGCACGCGCACGCCGAGGGGCGCAAGCTCCCCCGCGAGGGCCTCCGTGAACGCGTCGAGCGCGGCCTTGGAGCTGTTGTACGCGCCGAACGACGGCACGCCCGCGAGGGCCGCGGCGGAGCTGACGTTCAGGATGTGGCCAGAGCGTTGGGCGCGGAACGCGGGGAGCAGCGCCTGTATGATCGCGATGGGCCCGAACAAGTTCGTCTGGAACTGCGCGTGGATATCATCGGACCTGTGTTCCGGCGTGCGCGCGACAGCCATTTTTGGTTTTGACTTTTGTTTACTTTTTTTATAAAAGATGAGGAACCGCCCGAGGCGGAAAGACGTACCGTAGCTCTTCTACGAAGCCGTATTGGCCGTAGCCTGCGTTGTTCACGAGGACGTCGATTCGCCCGTAGATCTCCAGGGCTTCTTTGGCTGCGCGTTTCACCTCGGCTTCGGGTGCGCTGGGATCGAGTGTGTACGCCTTGGCCCCACTCAACGATGCAGGGATTTTGGCGGCATCGCGCGCGGCGGCAATAACCTGGGCGGCGTGTGTGGGTACCTTCGCGAGTATATAGCGTGTGAAAGGTACTATACCTTGTCGCCTTTAGAAAGGACGACCTGTGCTAGCGCGAGACCAAGGCCAGAGTTCGCGCCAGTAATGAGCCAGACTCTAGAAGACATTCGATCGATATTTGGAATCGGGAGGAGTATGTCGGGGCGGGTGTGAGGGTTGGAATTCTCCATGCTCGACAGTTATAGAATTTTACGCGAGGCACAATCGACGAGAGAGGCGAGAGGAGAACCTGGGGGCCCTGGACTAAGCACAAACGTATGCATTGCCCGGTCACAGGTTGCAATTTTATGCACGATTGGGATAAGGTTCGGTTAATAGAAGTGCGGGAAAGTCTGTATGGAGGGATGGAGATTGAACAAAGCATCCGCCTTTCTGATTTTCTGAGACGAAGAGTACGGCCAACTAGCCGGACTCGTTTTGCTCGGGTTTGAAATTTCGCCAGTGCACCATATCATCTACAGTTGTTCGTAGCGAAGACGCCGAGAGTTTAAAACGCGGCAGATTCCGGCCAGTGGACTCGGATGCGAGCAGGGAAACTGCAGCCTGAGGAAGGTATGATGCTGTCTGGTAACATACTATGCGTACCAGCAGGCACACGGGTGACGGTTGTGGTGCCTCGGAGATGCAAACGTAAATTGAAATGCCTCGGAACTAGAAGTTGTTTCGAGCGGTCCCCACAACTTTCTTATTGTTTTCTGACTATGACAAATTTATCCTGTGCCACCTCCTTTGCCATTCTTGAACACTCGCACGTAACAAGACACGAACCGAACGGTCTCTGTATTAAGGATAGTCGATAAGCTTTCCTTCTCCAATAGAAAGCACCGCAAATGGCTTGGTCGACGAGTCGACGTCGTTCACCCTCGCGGTCTCCACTTACCCCACTAGACGCTTCTGAAAGTGACCCTGCGAGCGCATAGAAAAGCTCGAAGTTACAGTCGCAAAATATCCCCTTTTTCTCAACATCTCGGCGTCCCCGTATGCAAGTCAACGTGATAATCATTTTCTACGTTATCTGGTGCTCTTCCCGAATGCCACTCTCGCTGCGCGCGCGTCCTCACCGCATCAGTGCCACCCGTCATAGTACGGTATCGATCAACCCATCGCTTAACGAGAGGTCACGTCATATTGCTAGGGTAGCGAAAGAAGTTGCGGTGCTGCCAGCGGTGGTAGCAACATCGATCAGCAGGAATAATGTAGACCTAGAGGGCCTAGCGGGCTCATAGGCAAGGGATTCATAGTTAGAGATCGAGGTGAAGATGTGAGGGGCATGGCTAACGCTATGATCCCGTAACGGGTGAGGAGAGGGGGGATGGGCAAGGGGATGAGGAAACTGCAGCGAACTTTGATGGGGTAGAAGGAGAAAGGGGTGTATTGAAGTGGCACAGACGCAAACAAGAGGTCCGCATCACAGCGAACGAGAACGTGTAACTTGGACGACGCTAGAGGATGTGCCAGAGATGAGGGCCGTGGATACCTTATAGTCGTACGCCTTCGCCGGGATCCTGGGTCACCCTGTCATTTCGATGTTTGGGAGACCGGGTCCGGATAGCCGTACGGCAGAAGAAAGCGTGTCTACATCACGGATAGGACCAAAAAAGGTGGCAGCTGCTCTGGAGTATCTTAACTGAATGTGTCTCCTAGGGGCCAAATCTCTCCTCATGCGGCGCGTCCTCGTTGGCTCTCGGTCGCCCTGTGGGGAGTGAAGGAAAGTTGAAGAAGGGACGGGGAACGCGAGGATGAGCTGTTGCGAAGGATGACTGCAAGGGGAAGGTCCACTCCGGCGCACTATCCACCGATTATAACGTCAATTTCCCATAATATGTTGAGTCATCAGCCTGCATGTGGGACGTCGCACCTGTGGCACACGGGCAAATCTAGCATAGATACGGGAAGTCCCACAGCGCCGGAGGATTGGGGTCAATATGGTGTGAAGATAACGCTGATTAGGGAAGGGCACCCCATACCTCGACAGCGGGCGCAAGGGTGCCACAGCACCGGGTATGATTGCGCGTGTAGGGGTGCGTGGAGCGGGCATGCATCGCCTCTCGGCATGTGCCCGCCCCTTGGACACTCATTGGACACGAGGCCGAAGTATCCATCTTCTTTCGTTGCCCATCAAGGTAGAATTCGGACTGATTGTCCCCATCAGGCGAACACGCTCCAGTCGCGCCGCAAGGGCGCTATTCAGTCAACAAAGTCATTGGAAACTGGAGGCCCGAGCCCCTTCCCCCAGAGCAAGTCCTTTCTGTCCCGGACTTGACAACGACGCGACGTTCGGATCCAAGAGCTTCCTGCGGTCGAGGCTCGTGCGTAGCCTCCGTGGCTCTGCGAGACGCTCGACCGAGCCATCAATCGCGTCCCATTCAGGGGGCATAACGCGTCAAGATTCGGATCAACATCCCACGAGAACAGCAAACGGTGCAGAGGGCTTGACCACGGTGATCGAAGAGGATTTGGAAGACTGGGTGGATGACTTTGAAGCAATCAGCCTTTCAGACTTGCCCCTCGGAGTCCAAGTCGAAGGAACAGGCCAAGCCGAATCTGTCGTTGGCTCGTCGGGCGCCTCCCAATCAATCTCAACCTCCGAATCTGACACTACCCTCTCGTCCCCACAAACAAGGCAATCCCAATCGCAGGCGCAGGTGCAGCCGCGACCGCGTACGACTAGCAAGACATCCAGACGATCTCGTAAATCCTCACGTGCGACCCGGAGTACTGAGCTCCAGCTTATCCTCGAATTCCCATTTCCTCCCACTTTTATACCCACCCCGCCCAGAACTGCCGGGAGGAGGTCCAGGACACCCTCATCTACGCGTCTTGTTGCCGAAGTCAATCCCATCCACGACAACGAATCCATATTCTTCGATCGCGATCCTTTTCGTGCTGAGCCCATTCGCGATCAGGAAGCTGGCGCAGAGTCGTCATCAGTGAATATCCCAGACGCCGGTGTTCCGCGGGTTGACTCTTCCGCGTCATTCTACACGGCCCATTCTCGATCATCTTCACCTGCGCCATCGGGCCACGTTGATCCACTCCCCAGCCCTCACCCACCTGCACAACAACAACCTTCTCTGTCCCCTTTACAGCTTCCATTCCCCGACCCTTCATTCACATCTTCTCCGCAGTTAACCCACACCGAGACACCGTCGTCCACACGCCGCTCGATCAGGACACTGACGAGGGCCAGTGCGACTTTGAAACGTTTTGGACATTTGACCCGGGACACCTTTCTCACGTCGATTCGAACGCCAATTTCTGAGCTCGGTGTGCGTCGGCCGCGGCGAGCCACACGTGTCAAGCACGTTTCCCTCGACCAACTCCCGCAGTCCTCCTCCTCGCACCACGTTTTGGACCACAGGCCAGAGTTACCCAACTTTCAGCCCTCCGCCTTCGATTTATCTTTCCCCGCCGTCGAAACCCCTCACGTTAGTCCTCCGAGTCGTACATCGCGTGTACCGCGAGCCCAACCGTCCGTCCAGTCATTCTACGCGTCCCTCGAAGAATTCCTCACGTCTCATCACCACAGCGACGAACCAAATCCAAATAGGCGCAGTCGATTCCAATCGGCGCCGACTCTACTTCTGACAACCGAGCGCGATCCCAAGCCAGCGGAAGCGCCCTCCGCCGAGGTACAAGAGATACCCCCTACTCTACCACCGACCCTCCCCCGCGAGGAACGTCCTCTCCCCCCTCTACCCCGCGAAGCCTACGATTTTGTTGACCCGTCCACCTTGACCGAGTCACGGACAGTCTCACCCGCCACAGAAAATCGGTATTCTTCAATTCCCCCTTCTCCTTCTTGGTTATCCCGAAACGTCCACGATCTTGAGGTTGCCCTTGCCAAGAAGGCGGAAGCATCGTCCGCTGCCTCTTCTCGATCTGCGTTCGGCTCAGATACCGGATATTCTTCCGTTTTTCACTTCCCAAAGGCCGTCCAAACACAGACACCATCGCACTCGACAACTTCGTCATCTACACGTCTCCGTGGCCAAGTTGTACTTCTTCGGGGGCGAGTGAACATCCAGGACGCTACACCCCGTCGGATTACCTTAAGATCCATTGACCCTTCCACCAAGACGCCCTCTGAAGCCACTGTCGTTCTCCGGACGCGCAGCCGAACAAGACGTAATCGCTCTGGTCAGACAAGTCAACCGCGGCTCGCTTGCCCTCCCAACCCTCCTGTCCGTCCTCGATCACGCACGTCATCTGTAACCAAGGCTACAATTACCCATTACCGTCGCTCTTTACTGGAAACCAAGAAGAAGTCTCGCGCTCCCCGAAAGGAAGATCCAACCAAGTTTTCTACAGGTGCTAAAGTTCCAAAGGCACGACCCATACCCTCTATTATGTACCCTAACCTGACATTCCTACTGATCACAGACACGCTCATTTACTCATTCTTATCGACTCGCTGTAACAAACCAGCCCACCGTCTCTCGTGTTCCGCCTCTGGAGATTGTCCCAGTTTCAAGTTGTAAGTGATGTGTGGGCGCCTATCTAAGCGCACGTGCTGACTCATCGGCAGCTTCCACAGTTTTCGAGGGCTCCGGATCTTCATCGTCATCTACTTCCATCCCTCCCGTGGGAGTTCGCCGCCACCCTCACCCTCAACGCACCTCAAACAACCGTAGAGCATCTCATAAACAAACACTTTAGCGACACTCGTTGGAATCTAATGTCTTTCAACGCGTTCGGTAAACCCAACGAGACGGTCGATTTTGGGGGCGAAGTTGATTACGCCAGCTATGAGTGGTTCAAAGACCCTCCGCCGCGATCAGAGGTTGCCTCGTTTTTATGCTCCCTCGATGCATCACTGACTTTTATGCGTAGCCCGCCCCACCTCCACCCCCTCAGGGCGAACCTTACATCCCCCCATCCACCGTCATCGACAAGAATGAGATGTGTACCTATGCCCTCCAGTCGGCTGCCAATGTGCTGTTCGGACGCTATAAACAGTACGGACAGGTGCGTATGCGCATATGTCTTCCATTCTTCTTCACGCCCGCTGACTTCCGACACCCCCCTTACCTCAAGCTTGGCGTGCTCGCATGGTGCGCAGAGTTCAGCGAGATGATCGACGAGCTGAAGCGGCTTGGGATCGCCGGGGACATGTTCGTCTCGACGAGAGAGGCGGCACTGAAGGCGTGCGAGGAGGTCCTACGGCTGCAGCTCGAAATCAAGATGCAAATCATCGTGATCCACCTGTCGTCGCAGGTCGCGCGGCTTCGGCGTTTCCTCGATGCCGAACACGTGTGGGAGGACTACCCAGATACGCATTTCCCCCTTGATCCCCATGCATTTCCCTCGTGATCGCCACGCTTTCTCATAGCTTTACGTTCACAACCTTCCCCCCCGTTTCCCTCCCTTTATATCCCTTTTCCCATTTTGGTAACGCGACAGGTGTCCATACATACGGTGCTTTGTATCTGCTAATCATATATGGTTTCTTTTTACTGACTTCTTTTTTTTCTCCTTTGCCCTATGTCGACATGTCATGAAACGGATCTGCCTCACTCACGCTCCATGTGTACATAGCACCTCAATGTATCTGCCTCTATATTACCTCCTGCACTTTCTCCTCACTCGGGCACACTTTCAGGATAGTGCTCGCAATCCGGGGAGAGAAGGGTGTTATACGATTGGGAGACAAAGAGCTAAAACACTCATAAAACACATCCATCCGACAAAACATAGAAAGGACACTACAACTTGAAGCAAGGGAAATAAGCTAGTGATTAGACACCTCACCCAGCAAACTAATTGAGCGTGTAACAAATATCTACGAACGAGGATGGCAAAGTATAAACTACACGATCCAACGCTGCAATTGGTTATTGTCTAATTGAGACTAGTTACAAGCTCAGGGCTGATTGTTGGTACTTCGTGGTGTAATTTCGATGGCCTGGGCTGCGAAGAGTTATGATGTCGAACCCAAGAAGTAGGTAGACAGAAAGAGGAAAAAGAAAGAGGCGGTGAGGTTAGCGTCGTCGGGAGGCGGGAGGCAGTGACGGCGGACGTTGGGAGTGAATGAGAGTGATATCGACAAAGTCGAAGCAAAACGGAAGGTATGTATGGACAAATAACGAGGCGATGCGAACTAATGAAGGGTAGTGCTAGTGAAGGGTCGAAGGACAGGAACGTACGAGTGTTGGGCGGCGGCTACCTAAGCGACGTCGTGCGAGCGGGCAAGAATGTAAGAGCCTGAGAGTGTGGAAAGCTAGGGGATGGAGCGGAGTCCAGAAGAAAGAACTTGAAGGAACGTAAGTTGGTTTCATGTTGCGGTGACGGCGACGTTGTTGACGTCAGCGAAGGCGATGGTGGTGACTCACCAATTTAACTGCTGGAGATGCTCAATTTGACCTCACGGCGGGCATCTGGATCAGTGCGCTGAGATTGTCCGCTATTTCGTTGACCTCAAAGGTGCGTGATAAGAGCTCATCCAGCTTCGAACGAACATTTAGACGTTCATCAGCTTGGGACGGCGGGTCGATGGCGATGTCGTCCAAAGGTCCAACGACCGTGTACAATTCGTCAAAATCAAATGGACCCGTCTTCCCGGCCTCATACCAAAGACCCTGGGCCAACCACTCGACGGGTTTCAATTCTTGCTCGAGCATACGCAACAAATCCAACTTCTCCCTCAGCCATTCTCGTGCATTCGTCATGGGAACTAGTTTTTGCAGCTCTTGATCACCGAGCGACTCGACATTTGGCAGCAGGCATTCTATGAGCCAACGGTTTAAATTGGTCTGTGTTGATGTCTGTGTCAATAAAAAAAGCCTCGCACAGTCGGAACACGATACTCACGATAAAGTCTGGGGGTGGATCTTTGGGCACATGCCAGGTCCTTGGTGCAGGTTTCATTGTCAATCGTGAGAAGCTATCAAGCGCGACAAGGTACGGTTTTTGTTCGTGGGCGAAGGGCGAAGGGAACAAGGACGTTATTTCACCCCTATAGTAAATACTGTGCGTACAGGACAGGGGTTATATGATTCGATTATATCCACTGATTCTGATTCCACTCGCGAAATCCAACTCCTGTCTTCATGCCCCGAGTAAGACAGGTCAGGAGTTGGTAAGTGCCACGGTATCATATATCATCATTCATTAATGAACGATGGATCGAAGCAAGGTGGTCCCAGAGGAATTCTTTTGGGAACAGATGGATCCCTTGTTACGAAGTCGTGGCATTCGGGTGGCACCCGTAGTACTTCAGTGGACCTGTCTTCCCGGAATGACATCAAAGACCCTGGTCCAGCCACTCGACTCGGACGTGCTTCAACTCTTTCTCGAGCATATGCAACAAAATCTAACTTCCCGCATAGCCATTTCCGTGCATTCGTCATTAGAACTACTTTTTGCAGCTCTTGATCACTGAGCGACTCGAGTATTCGATGAGCCAACGTTTTCAAGTCTGGGGATCGGTCTTGTCGGACAAAGGACGGCGCTCAGTCTGATGAAAGGTTCGACATGCGAGACAAATGGCGCATCAGTAGACATGAAAAGATCAGCGGTCCGAGATCGAAGTGAGAAGAGTGAAAATGAGGAATCACATTCCAGGTCTTGGATGCAGATTCCATTATCAACTGTGAGGAGCTATCAAGCGTCAGTAGTAAGCAAGTTTGTTCGTGGACAAAGGGAACAAGGGCGGAGTCTGCGAACGACTCCCAGTCGGCGGATAACCCACATCATGCAATACTGCAATGAGACATCGTCTGAGTGAGGCTCCGCTTCACATTACGCAGTACAACAATCTGCTATTAATTGTAGCATAATGAAAAGGAGAGAAAAGGAATGGGGTTCGAACTCGTCTATTCCGTCAAAGTTTATGCGTACTCCCAAACTCAATCTTCACCGAACTACAGACGCGAATCCTTTCTGTCGCCATGCGCTACAGGCACCTGCCACCTTCTAAGCTTCGCTGCGACTAGTTGAATCACCCCTTCGAACGTTGTATTCTTGTCAACCGCGTCACTTTCGAGTGTATCCAACAGAACGCCTGTAAAAAACCCATAGCCCTGTGTGCTATGCTCCTTGGCCCTCTCGTACCTACCACACGCGGCAAGAGTGACAAATGATGATGTGTCCGGAGTCCAGTTGACATCCATCACCCTTTGTGCGCTGGATCGACCGTCCTAGTATGTAGTGGCGATACCGATTACTTTTATCCGTGGTAAACAACAGGAAGTATACATACCTTGACATATGTATCGATATTCCATTGTGCACGCAAAAGCATGTTCTGCATAGAATCCTCCAGCAACGGCATTAGAGACCGATACCACCATGACCCATACACGGGGTTCGTGGTCCTGATGGGGATTGCGAAATGACTACAATCTGCAATGAAGACTATATTCGGGCCTTTCTTTTGCCGAGTAATAGTGAATATTGTGTTCAGCTCCCGATCACAAATATCTGGAACTGTTCTGCCGAGGTACTTTGGATCGGGGTCTGGGCGACCGCGGTCTGTGGGTGCAATAGCATCGATGAGGGGATGGCCAGAAGTGTCATCCGGTCCCTCGAAGTTAACGTAATTGCGTTGATAAAATGAGTTCCAGTCGAGATCGGATTCTTCTACTCGAGCGCCATGGCGAAGGATGCCACCAGAGCTGTAGCGTGTACCACATCCTGCATAAAAAACAATAATAGTATCACCATGTCGGATGCGCTCGTCCTGGTGTAACGACCACAACTTGGATAAGATATTGTGTCGAGTGGGATGATCAGAGGCAGATCTGTCCTCTCTACCTCGTGCCAAAAGTTTGGTGATATGATCCTGGGGAACCGAGAGCCGGTTGATGAGAAACTCGGACATGGTTTCAGCATCTGTGACGGCGCATCGAAGCGTAGGATAGTTGATGCCGATTAACACGGCCCAGACGGAGCGTTTCTAGGAGGCCCTATCCATGAACAGTTCTGTGAACGAGAAGAGGACTGTACTCACCAATTTGACTGTTGAAGATGAACAGTTTAACCGGACAGCGGGCTTCTGGATCAGCGCGCTGAGTTTAAGTTTGTCCACTATTTCGTTGACCTCCAAGGTGCGCGATAAGAGCTCATCCAGCTTCGAACGAACATTTAGACGTTCATCAGCTTGGGACGGTGGATCCACGGCGATGTCGTCCGAAGGCCCAACAATCGCGTACAGCTCGTCAAAATCAAATGGACCCGTCTTCCCGGCCTCATACCAAAGACCCTGGGCCAACCACTCGACGGGCTTCAACTCTTGCTCGAGCATACGCAACAAATCCAATTTCCCGCTCAGCCATTCCCGTGCATTCGTCATTGGAACTAGTTTTTGCAGCTCTTGATCACCGAGCGACTCGACATTTGGCGCGTATTCGATGAGCCAATGTTTTAAATCAGTCTGTGTTGACACCTGTGTCAATAAACAAAGCCTAGCACAGTTGGAACACGATACTCGCGATAAAGTCTGGAGGTGGATCTTTGGGCACATACCAGGTCTTCGGTGCAGGTCCCATTATCGGCCGTGAGGCGTGAGGGGCTATCAAGGGCTAGTAGTAGGCAAGGTAAAGGTACAGTTTTTGTTCGTAGGCGTAGGCGAAGAGAACAGGGATGTCATTTCACCCCTATCAGTAGTAGGGGATTCGATTGTAACAGCTCCTATCTTCATGCTTCTTATGGGTTGGAAACCGATGGGAGGCTAGTGGAGTCTGAGTCATAGCCGAGCCGCGACTCACATCCCCTCCGTTGGCCTTATGGTCTTATACTGTTGTTATATACACACACTTCTATCGCCGCCGGCTTTGGCAAACTCATAACAATCTCCATCGAGTCTGTGTGCGACTCAGTGTGACAATCGATCGGACCCAAGGGTACCGATGGGCCCATCAGTGTTGTCATTCGCCCCGGTCCTCAGGCTGAACCTGTCGGAGTAGTCCGCTGAGAAGTAACTCAGAACCATTCACGGGCCGGGCACGAAGCTAAATTTATTTGTCTACAGGGACAGAGAGTAAACCGGACGAATACTCGCCTCGGTATTGGCACGCGCTGTACAACAACTGCCTACGGTAGATACGGATATACAGGGGATTCGAGTATTTCCATAGGTCCTACATCAGTCCTCCTCACAAAACCATTTTCTGTCGCCATCGGCTATGGGCTCCTGCCACATTCTGAGTTTCACGGCCACGAGCTGGATGACTTCTTCGAACGTCGTCTTTTCGTTGACCTGATCGCTTTCGAGGGTATCCAACAACAGACCTGTAAATAGCCCGTTGCTCTGTGTGCTGTGTTCCAGGGCCAATCGGTCGCGACGACAGGCTGCCAGCATTACGAACGACGATAAGTCAGGACTCCAGACGGATCGCCCTAATATGCAGCGTCGTCCGCGAATTATATCCGTAGAAAATGACAGAAAATATACATACCTGAGCATCGGCCCAATCGTCGACGTTTCGTTGTGCACGATCGAGCATTTCGCGCAGATGGTCATACCCAACTGACGGTAGGGCCCTATTCCTACCTAACCCATCGCGGGCGACGCTTGCCGAGTGACAACAATCAGCAATAAAAAGAATATTTGGGCCCTTCTTCTGTCATGTTATGGTGAAAATGGCATTTAATTCTCGGTCACATATGTCGGGCACTTTGGTGCCGACATAACGTGGATTGCGACCACAATCGACAGGGGCGATCGCATTGATGAAAGGACCGCACTGGTTTAGGGCTTCCAAATCAATGCATCTGCGTTTGCCTTCGGATTTCTTGAAGCGTCGAAGACCATCCCAGAAGCTTGGTAATTTGGTCTTGAGAGACGGCAAGCCGGTTTGTCAGGAAGTCCAATACTGCCTCCCAGTTGATTGCCTTCATAGTTGTCTATTCCGATTAAAATGGCCCAGGTGGAGCATTTCTGAAAAGGCAAACCCATGAGCGGCTTTGCAAATGACAAACAGATATCTCACCAGCTTGACTGCCGTAACTACTGGGGTTACCCCCAGGGCGGGCTCCTGGTGTAAGCGATGTGGCCCTGGGGACTATGGGCAGTGATAGGATTTGACCCAATGACCCAGCCCAACTCTGGGAGGTTTGACCTATATGCCATATCCTTGTAGTTGCCTTAAGATATTGGCCAGACTGGGGGTTGAACCCAGGCCTCCTGAATACTGTATATACCAGGTGCTCTCCCACTGAGCTACCTACCAGGACCATCCATTTCCCGCCGTCACTATTACGAGGCTGTCGCAAAACTCCACATAGTTGCACATCGCAGACGCAGACCAACCAACTTAGGTTGGAGTTCTTCCCTTTATAGGGGGTCACCCTGCCACCTCAAACTTGTTTCATGGAATGTTTGCAAATCAGCTGCTTTGATTAGTGGATAGGGCCATCCTTGCTCTTTGTTCTCTCTATTACCTCGCAATATACAATGTCTCCGGGTTTGTGCCGTGAACCGCAGGTGTAAGAAGCATTCGATGCTCCTGTCGGGCAGTAAAAGGACAAAGCATAAGTAAATGCCATTCGGGCCGTGATCATTAAGTACAAGCACACAGCTAGTCCATAATTATATGCACGCCGACCGCCCTGCAAGAAGTGTTGGTGTTGATAGGAGAGAAAAAAAAAGAACAATGTGAAGCGTATCGTTATGTAACGTGGAACAGAAACGTGCCAATAAAAAAAAACATTGGTGGGGAAAAAACAACAACAGCACCAATATGGTCAAGGGTTTGTGAAAAGTTGAGTGAAAGCTTCGTGAAACATGGTACAAGAGTACGCGAAAAGGTTAGCACGTAGAGTTCTGTCTGTCTCTTTGTCGTCTCGTCTAGATAGCGCAAGGTGTCTCAAAGGGGTTAGGGGGATGAAGTGGATGGGAATACTACGGGGCTCGATGACTGAAAATGATCATAACAGTAGAGAATATCCGGAGGAGTAAGGAAAGGACAGAAGGAAGAGAAAAAGGAGAGTGGTGATGGAATGAACGACAGCTGTGGATATCGTGGAACAGTTCGAGAGAAAAAGGGAAGATAAAAAATTCAACGCGTCGGCGACACGACGCCCACGCCGGCATACTTGCTCCAATAATCCGCCGCCGCGCGATCGTCCCTCTCGACGAACGACGACGGAACAGGACCAGGGCGATACGACGACTGGCGGGGCGGCGAAGGCAACGGGTTGCGCGAGGGCATCGAAGGAGTGCTGTCCGGGGATCCGATACTCGGTATGTTCGCCAGATCGGGATAGCTCCTGACCCCGCTCGGAAAGTCATACAGCGCCCCTTGCATCGTCTGCCCGAGCGACTGCTGCGGATGTTGCTGTTGCATCGATTGGAGGTGCGCCGAGGGCGCCAGCGCCGGCGACGAGTAAACGGTTGATGTGGTCGGGAACGGGAAGCCTTGCTGGAGCTTGTACGACGTGCGACCGGAGCCGTGGCCGACCCCGTTGACACTCGCCGTCGAGCCGACGTCGCCTATGGATTGTGCGTAAACGACCTGCGGGCCTTCAAGACCGTAAGCCACGCTCCTGCCTTTCCACAACCGATCCATCTCCCACACCTCTCGCGCGCGCAGTGCGTTCATATCCGCGGCGGGCGTCAACTCGGACGTAGGGCGGCGGCCCTGAGACTGCGACTGCGAAGGGCGGCGTTCTGGAGCAGTGGTGGGAGGAAGCATGCCACTTGAGCGCGAGACGGGTGACGTTGGGGAGCGATGCAAATGATCTCTGCTCTCTGTTTGACTGGAACGCTTACGGCTTGAGCTGCTCTCCTTTGAGCGTACCTTGCGCGAATCGCTCTTCGAAGTGCTGGGGGCCGGGACCTTTACGACATGATGGGTCAAGAAGATCTTGGAACGGTTAAAGAAAGTATGCATACCTTCTCACTTGTTCGTTCCTGTCGCTTGGGTTCTCGTCGCTCAGGTTCTGCGTTGCTCCGCCTCGCCTCGTCCTTATCCTTTTTGGATCTAGAACGTTGCGCACCTCCGCCAACAACTTCCCATTGTTCGCCCGCCACAACTATGCTTTGACCAGTGTGTTGCGTTGCCCCTGCACTTGGGTTGCGTACGAGATGAAATGTCTCAGTCTCGCGGGTGCGTACGGAGCTGTTCGACCTGGGGAGACGCGACTCTTGCTTCTTCGTTGGCAGTGATTCGCGTGCGGCGGGCGTGGGAGATTGGGGTGAAGGCGTAGTGTGGGGCGTATGAGATTGGGGTGAAGTCGCGACGCGGGGCGGATGAGATTGTGGTGATGTCACGGTGTGGGGCGGATGAGATTGGAGTGATGTTGCGACGCGAGGCGGATGAGATTGGGGCGAAGTCGCGACGCGGGGCGTATGAGATTGGGGTGAAGCCGCGACACGGGGAATATGAGACCGGGGTGAAGTCGCTGCGTGGGGCGATGATACAATCGGGGTGACAACCGGGGACGGGATTGACACATTGATTGTTGGTACCTTATTCTGCGCAGGAGGGGGAGGATTGTTTATGGGCGAAGGCTCCACGTATGGCGTCGGCGGGTTCGCAATGATCGAGGCGCGAGACAACGGAGAGTCGTCAAGAGCAGGCGGTGCTGACACAGAAATCCGGGTTGTTGAAGGAAGGACGGGTGGTGACAATGACGTTGAAGCAGGAGCGGGTGGTGGCAAGGAAGTTGAAACGGGAGGAGCGGGCAGTGATAGGGACGTCGAGGCTGCTGGGACAGGTGTAGAAGAATGATGCGAGGAGCGAGAAGTGCGCTTGTCAGTTTTTGTAGCAGCGCGCGGTATCGGGACAGGAGAGGAAGTCGGAGAGGTGGATTGTGATTTGCGTTTGTCCCCCGAGGTTGCACGCGTTACAGGAGGTGGTGCGCGTGCCGTCGTCGCAAACCCATTGGTAACAGGCATCGGAATCGACAGCGACTCAAACTTCGGGATCTCCAAGAGAACTGGAGGTGAAGGTGAAGGTGGCACCGGAGGGGGCAATGGTTTGTCCACAACGTGAGGAGGCAAAGGCGGCGATACCGTGGCAGTCTTACTCGGAGGTAGAGGGTAGCTTTGGTTAACTGGAGTGTTATCAACCGAGCTGGGTTCGTCGGGATTGGCGACTGTGAGGCGCCCGATAGAATACGGAACTTCGAAAGATGACAACGACTCGCGTTTTCCATCTTGTGGCTGTTCGCTGTCCCATGTTTGCTCGTCCTCTGACATTCCGAGTGGGGTTGGGTGCGGAGACAGCGTGTTCTCTGCCTGAGGTGGTTGCATGGGCATGCTTTGGCGATTCTCAGATGGGGACACATGATTTGCCAGAGAAGGTGGACGTGTCGTTGTTGACGTGCGATCCGTAACTTGTAACGAGTGTCTCTCCCTGCGAGACCACTCGTTGGTACCGTCCATGCTGGCTCCACGAGAACGCCCAGGCGGGCCACGTCGTATGATACTGAAACGGCGGGCAAAGCGACCAAGCAGGGATGAATGCTTCTGCCTCTTCTCTGAGGGAACGATAGAGGCATTGGAGATGGTCTGAGGGATGGAAGATGTCGACGCAGATTTCATTATGCTCTGACGCTTGAAAAGTCTACCGGTCACGGTCTGGGTGGACGGTGTAATAGAGGCAGCATCGGGGGCTGGGGGTGAAGGGGAGAAACCAAAGAGGCCTTCGAAAGGCTTACGCCGTTTGGTGAGCTTACGACCAGGAGGTACATCCTGATCGTCAGGGTGGAGATGTACCGCAGAGGTCGACTGAGACAAGGGCGAAGGTGTAGTGGTCCTGTGGTGTGTGCCCGCAGCGCCAATGCCTGCAGCGCCAATGCCTGCAGCGCCAATGCCCGCAGCGCCAGTGCCCGCAGCACCAATACTGGACATGCGCGAACGGCTCCGTGGGGGAGGTCGCGTCTAAAAGACTTTGATTAAAGGCAAATTAAGAAACTATTGAAATCACGCACATCGGGTCCATCTGGTGATACCAGGGTCCTGTCACCATTCAAACCCAAACCGTCGTAGGGAGACTCGTGGTGCCAATTGGTCCCATATGGATCCGAGGCGTCAAGAAGGTCGACATTGTCGGGTGCGGTATTCGACAATTTTCGGGTGCGCACTTTTCCGGAGGGATCTGGTATACGTGTTTGGGAGGAACTGGGAGTAGGGAGTGGGGTACCAGAGGGGGTGCGAGTGGGGCTTGCTGGCATGGTGGGTTCAGCAGACATGGGAGGGAAGGAAGGTGAAAATACGGAGGCTGGCCTGCTTGGGGGCAAAAGATGCACATTTCTATAAAAACGCGGGCCCACTGGGTTGTGTATTGGGTATCTTCCGCGAAACTGGCGAGTAGTGGCGGCTGCCAACTCGCTTTCTGCTTGGTACCATGAGGGTAGTTCCTTGAGTGACTCGGGGATGATAGAACGGGTAGGGTTGGGCGATAAAGGGTCCGATGAGGGCTCCCTGGATACGGTTCCGGGTGATTGTAAGGGTTCTGTGGGAGAGTCCTGGATGGGGGGATAGTCGGGTGTAATAGAGTTGGGCAGGGAAGAGGGAGGGCCAGCGTCTGTGGTGGACCTCCTCACGGGTTTGCGAGAAAAGAGGGATTTCTTGGGATTTCTTGCATTTTGAGAGGGGGAAGAGTCCATGCCAAAATGAGATTGAGTCAAAGAGAGAGCATCTGGTTGCGAGTCTCCCTCGACGGACACAACTTGTGTTTGCAACTGAAACGGGCGAGAAACCGTGGGTATGAGCAATTCAAATTAATTCGAACAAAAAACGTGGCGTGGGCCGCCCAACCAGTTCGAACCACCTGCCAAGTCTCAACTGAGGGCTGCACCCACCTCTTCGTACGGTTCGGGCCCAAACACCTGGTTGTACCACGTCGTCAGCATCCTTCAAATCCTCTGGAGTGGTGGTGGGGGGATAAAACCAAAGTGTAACAGACCTTATTTGCTTCCGAGACCCAACTATAGCCATCCCCATATTACGCCCTCATCCACAGTGATCCACTTCCCAAACGCAGCAGCTCGCAGGAATAACCCGAAAAAAACCGAACCATCCTCGTGTGTTCCCGGCACATCTTAACATCCGGACTGTCCTTGCTTGTCGCTCGTGGCCTGCGACCACGCACACACCCTCCCTCGGTTTTCACAATCCTCCTTCTCGATCCTCCACAACAGCCTTCGGTTCGATGACATTGCCGTATCCCGCTCCACTTTTCCCGATGATCGTTTCTCTTCCATCTGGCCACTCAGTTTCTAATCTTGCCACCATCGCTGTGTAGATTATGCATCGCAACATCACCAGGGTCACCCTACTCCGTAGATGGCACGACAACCGTGGGCACCGCGGTAGCGTGTCCTGATCTTGCCTAACCATTGTCGTACACCGGCTCACCGGCTTCTTTGACAGTTTTGCAATGCGTTAACCAC
>Ga0307512_10002311_pt1 | contig 24596 bp, 24 predicted proteins | sample 14_EM_MG_FD_200267 | JGI IMG/M metagenome (GOLD analysis project Ga0307512, IMG submission 200267) | Populus trichocarpa ectomycorrhiza microbial communities from riparian zone in the Pacific Northwest, United States - 14_EM | ecosystem: Host-associated > Plants > Roots > Unclassified | place... | reverse complement strand
ATTCCTGCCCAGGCTTGCCTCAGGAGCACCAAATAAGCCACTGAGGCGCATGTACCCCAGCATATAGTGGACATTATATTTTAGATTGCTTGATTGGCATCTGATTATCTTCAACTTCGAATCAGTGAATGCTGTGCACCCACACAGTCATCTATTAAGCCACTGTATATTGCGGTGCAGACAGGTTATCCCGCTCAGCCTCTGTTGATATTTGAATCTGAACTTAATCGGTAAGTGAAGGCTGCCTCTCCAATGCCTTCAACTGGCTGCTACATGTTGACTGTCCTTTGGAGGAAGGTTGCCCTGCACAACTAAACCATATACACACAGACTTGGCCAATTCATAACCTTACTTAACATGATATTGACTAAGTTGTATTTCTGGACCAATGCTTCAACATTCTGGAATTGCTTCTGCAAGTTCGGGCTGTGTCAAAAGAGCTGGAGCATGTTAGCAAGAATCTCATATGACAAATTCTGCTCAGCGACTCTGCCAGATAGTCCGCAGCTCCCACTCACCCATTTACTGCACTGACTCACAGTGGCTTAAGTTCTCAATGGTTTGAATGCAGACGTATATGGGTTCTGACAAAATGTATATTTTGGCCAACAAAACTGCCATCTGAAATGAGTTAACTGAACCAATTTCAATCAAGAGAGAAGTTTCGTGAGCGAGAACCTCCAAAGCTCGAATAAAGAAAAGATAGTTTTGAAGAGTACAATTATCTGAGAGAGTAATACTTGCCTGCAATCCCCGGCCATTGAATCAAAGCATAACTATTTATCTTTTGGTGCACATCAATTCTCAGAACAGCATGCACACAATCATCATTCCTTTGCTGACTATGGGACGACATCTCACTATGCATTGCTACCACCATAGCATATAGCTTCGAACCCCATCATTTGTTTTAAGACAACTTTATAGTGGTGAGACCCACAATTACTATGTGACTTAAAGGTATGCAACTTACTAGATATTAGGCGCAAAATCAGAATCTGAGTGAGTATTGATAACCTATCAGTTAGCAATCTTGGCATTGATGAGTACTTGAATCAATAGGATTACCACTGAATCATCCATTTTACCTTACCATTCCTTCTCTGCACCCGGATCTCTCCATTGTGTACCGAATTCTTTCCCTCCTCCATTTACTGCAATATTGATCTGAAGGATATTCGGCAGACACAGCCCAGATGGACACATGAAAGTGAAGTTATGCTTATGATGTTGCCTTCACGACTGCTAACTTAGCTGCAGTATCCTAATACAATAGAATATTGTAAATATCCTGGCGTCCTTCTGCCAGATATACCACATATGGAGATTTGTATTTCTCCTTGATTGATAACAAACTCAGTATGAACCCTTGCCACTCAGCCATCACTCTCAGTGACCCGAATATATTCACCTCTGCAGATTCTCAATGCTGCACCGACTCTGTGCCATGCGGTCACTTCAAATGCTCCAATTTCACACCTAATTACAATGTTTAGATGAGTCATATGTACAGGCACATGTTTTCATTCTGGTTGCCAGTGCTGCATTGTGGCAGCACCAAGGGTTAGTTAGTGTCGCGAGTTGACTATCAGTGGGTGTGGTTCCATTCTATTTGCATTGGCTTTAGCTAACCTCCAATTCCTGCATTCATACAGAGTGATATTGCTGGGAGATGCTAAGATTTCGCATTAGGAATCCATCTGTTCTGCCACACTGACAAGGAATTCAACTATTCCAGTGCACCTGATATCATCCTAAATTGCAACACTGGATTGCAGTCATTGATATAAATATGAACCATGAAAGACAACTATCCTGAACCCTATAAGGTGCGCCTCGATTTGCATCCTCCTTGACTATGTGCAACTTCTTGCACCATTTTTCCTCTTATTCCATTGCTTGTAATCTTATATTTACTGCATATACATCCTCTCCCACATTCCACAACCGTCTATGTTCAATACAGCAAGTGGAATCTATGCCCCCCCCAGTCAGAGATTCACAGAAGATTCAAGAAGCACACCGTGGGGGAGCACTCACATCCAAGAAAGCAGCCAATCCGCATTGTCTATCAAATGTTTGCCTTCCAATTATGTGCTATCGTGGATCGTGTTGCAAATGACCATTATTCCTGATATCAGTAATGTAGGAGGATTGCGATACTGATCAAGAGATCGGTTGTGACCAGATTGTGGTGACCAGACGGTCCGCCCTGTCATCCGACATCACAATTGGGAATGTTGATCACCAATAGCACTTACTTCTTGTAGGCTACGTGCTCCAGGCCCACTAATTACAACCTACAACGTTTCCACTTCCAGAGAAATAGCACCATGCTGATACCGTGATTGCATACCCTCCGCTTCCAAATTCCCCAAATCCAGCTGGGGCAATGGCACAATCATTGCTCAAACGCCGAAGGTCAACTCTCATCAGGAAATCGTCTGACTCCCACCATTTACCATCGGCCTAGGCACTACCACTACACAAGTCTTGTGGAGCCCAGAATGTTCCACAACCCAGGTCCAGTGGAGTCCAGAATGTACTGCAACCCAAGGCCGGTGGTGATTAGAATGTTCCCCAACAGCAAAAGGCTACTGTTGATGTCACAATAAAGTTCATGGAGGCAATTTTATTCATGAAGACTCCTTGGCCTATATTTTCTGATGACAAGTAGTCAATGGTTGTTGAAGCTTGGAAACTAGCCATTAAAGCCCAGAATTGTCAGCAGTCATTAGCAGATGGTCCTGTAGGTACACCATCTGTGTCTGAATTCTATGGTAGACCATCTCTCAAAATCGATCCACCAACACAAGACGCTCTATGTCTTGGATTCTGTTTAGTGCTTCTCCATCAAATTGATGATTTGACTACACCCCACAATATTCATAGTTACAAGTGAAAATGAGTATGATTCATTGATAGTTGGCAGATTGGGCACATTGAACAGTTGTCAGTAATTGGCGGTTGGAATTGGGCATTATGTTTTCTCAAGATGAATATTGAGGTACATTTTACCAATTCCCATTGATAAATTGTACCCTGGAAGCCACTGCACTCATCCATTACACATTAGTGGGCCGCTTGAGACCCCCCTGCCACACAACTCCGCTAGGAACGGTGCTCCTCAATCCTTGTCAGCACTCCTCAGCATAAATTGAAACTCTTCTATTGCATTCTGCAGTCCATTGCTCCTCATTCAACACTCCTCCACTGGAATAGGCAGTCCAAAATCCCCTCTGCCTGGATTGGGGTTCATCTATTTCATTCAGCAGTCTATACTTACCTTTCCATGCTCCTCAGCTTGGGATGGGAGTTTGTCAAGTCCCACCAGTGCTCTTCAGTCTGGATTGTTGCTCCTCCATTGCATTATGCGCACCTTACCCTCCCTCCCAGTATTGACACTTCTCCACCTGGAATGCACTGCACAATCCTCATCAGTGCTCCTCTGCCTGGATTGGCACTCCTCTAGTTTATTGTACACAAGTTACCCCCCTCATTCAGCCTGCCTCGGGAAGTATATGAGCTCCTCAATCCCTGTCGGTGCTCTGCAGCCCTGATTTGGCACTGCTCTATGTCATTCCACACTCTTTTCCATGCATTTGGTGCTTCTCCTCTAGTATGGGTGCTGCATAATCCCTGTCAGCACTCATCAGCCCAGATTTGGCGCTCTACTTTTTCACTCTGTGGTCCTCCAACACCGTCAGTATACTCCTATTTTTCACACTGCACTTCCCATCTGAAGCTCCTCTTTTCCTGGTAGTTGATCCCCTTTTTCATCCAAACATATCATGTTGCCTTTCAAACCCTCATTTAGACTCTCAGCTAGCTAACAATGCATTTCACCATTGATAGATATCACAAATCAAGCCAAACAACATTTGAATTCACTTTCATCCACTGACCCCATATGGATAATCAAGAAATACTATGAGTGCCTGCAGCTTCCTTGCACCATAGATGAATTGTGTGTTCCTGCTTTTGTCAGCCCTGATAGGATGTGAGATGTAGTGGACGGCATTGACATTGTGTTGGATTGTCATGATTCAATCACTTTGTCGGGTTATCATTCCAGTGTACCTGTGTTCCTATTAGAATCACTCCCTATTATTGTTGGCACCGTAATGAAGTGAGGGAAAAAAATACAATGTCGAAAAAGATGATATCTACTATGATTCAGAAGTGATATTAAATAATAATCCATGCATTGCATTTGCCATTGTGGGAAATCAATTGCTCTGGTACATGCTGAGAATCACAGATGATGTCTGCAGTCCTCCGAATGGATATCCATAACAGCTCAGGTATCGGTCAGAGATTGTGATTGATTCCCACGTTGGTTCCACGTCACTCCCAGGTGCACTCAATGTTCTCTCCAGTGCTCTCACCCATTCCCACACTTCTCACAATCACTCCCAGGGTACTGCTGTAGCAGTGATCCGTGATCCCCATTTTGCCAAAGGCCTGTCGGAATGCCCTCCTAGTGTCTGATTGTCTCCTGAAATTGACACTTTTAAGTATACACTCCACATTCTGTCAGTCACTCCTGGAGGCTCCCACTGACTAAAATACATTTTGCTGATGTCTATATGTCTGGCACTCTGAGTTAGTTAGTGATACAACCATCCAAATGTCACGTGTTCTTCAGGTGTGTTGAAATCTTCAGGTGAATCTGGTTCAATTCTAGGTACGTTGGCTTGAAGAAACCTTCAATTCTGGCATCAATAGCGTAGTTGGATACGAGTGCTGACATTTGGAATTGGCGGCACAATCAATCCATGTGCTTCGACGCATCTGATGCTTCCTACATCACAACACAGAACTAGCATCAACACTGAACATAAGAACAGCTGAAATGTCTTCCAGACACTTTCCAGCCGTGGCATGAATTGCATCCTGTTGGGCCAACTGTTGATTCTTCCAGTCACTCCTCAAATTGCATCCTCCTCGAGGGACTGTCAGCTTGTTGCCCTGTTTTCCCAGTATTACATTAAAGAAGACAGCCGATCTTCATTGGGGATCAAATGTATCATCACCCATCCCAGTGTTCCAGTAATGTGTTCGAGATGGCTAATGTATTAAGGATGATTCTTACAATGCAGGATGATGACGAGACCAATGGTGAGATGTGATGATAACATTGATGACTGTGGAGTGTCCACATTGCCATGCAATGTCGAAGAAGACAATTTTGACCGCCAGCAGCAGGCATTGCATTTATAGGTCAGTGCTGGAGATGAGCTGTGCATGACCACAGTCGGTGTCATGTATGGCCCTAGAGTATGGTGGGTTGTTCGGCAGGAGATAATAATGTCTCAGAAGACCGGAGAAGGAGAAGTCTGGTTTGGCCAAAGATGGAGATTTCTTGTATAGCCAGAGATGGCAATGTGTCATGTGGCGAAAGATGAATGTGGACTCTGATACAGGCTGATCACATTCAGCAGTACTTGCAATTTCATATATATTGGCCTTGTGGTCCTCTAAGATAGAATACAATCAAGATTCACCACCATTATGATTTCAACAGAAGGTCCTACATCGACTCAAGACATGCTGCGATACAACATGACAAACTCCATGGGTTCCACTGCCAAAGAAACGGAGCCATGTGGATGCTGTCATGCATACACTCCTCTTCCACATCTGTGAAATCCAGCCAGGGCCATAGCACCACCATTGCTGAAACACCAAAAGTCAACCATCAACATATTATGCAAGTCTGACCTTGAACGAGCCCAGGCGCTCCCGTTTGCCAACTCTGTGGTAGACCAGAATATTCCTCTACCAAAGCCCAGTGGAGATCACCACATTCCTCAGCACCAATAGCCTACTTTTGAAGTAACGAAATGGTTCATGGAGGTAATCATGTTGACAATGACTCCATTGCCAATCACTTCTGCTGAGATGAACTTGAGGGCGGATAAATCTCGGAAACTGGCAATTGAAGCACAGGATCCTCAGCGGGCATTAACAGGTACTGCTGTAGGTACACCATCTGTGTGTCAATTACCTAGTAGTCCATCTCTTAAAATTGATCTGCAAACATGAGACGCTGTAAGTGTTGATTGTGTTTAATGCTCCTCCATCAGACGTATGATGATGACTAAACCCCAAAATATAAATAGTGAAAACTAAATATTAGTACCATTTGAGGTCAATTGGCAGATGAAGCTCATCGAACTATGGTATGTAATTTCCAGGTGGATAGACTAGCAGAGACTGAGTATCAATCCAGGCTAAGAAGCTGATGTTTGACTGTGCTTATCTCTCAAAGGTCATAGATGATAGCAAATCGTGATTCACCTAGATGGAAGTGCATCAGCAAGCGCTACATTTCTTTCACAAAATTGATGTAGTGTATTGTACCAACGAACTCAAAAAAATGAAATCGAGGTTTCCCTGAATTATGGACTTGCTTTATCATTCCAGAATGTGTTTCGAGTTGTCCCAATGCTGTTTTCAAGATTCACTACCGGTGTACCCACTTTGCAAATGTGACAATGAGCACTTGACGAACTGTTCACACTTGCTTTGGCAGTATTACAAATCATCTCTCCGCATACTTCTATGTTGCCCTATTTGATTTGCCCTCACAATGATGATAGTACTCCCTCCATACATTTAATGATGCGTGTAGTGCTTGATTTCAAAGACCATCATGGCTTAATTTGACCAATGATAGTTATCATGCAGAAGTGGTTCACGATATTTGATTTGTTGATACAAGATCGTTTGGTACCTTGCAGTTGTTCAACCATCGCAGGAGGGTTATGCATGATTGCGATTATGATTTCACCCATTTGAGATCAGACTTCAGTAAACCATGAGTTCTGTTACATTGACTACTATTATGATATATCGACGAAACCTAGAGGAAAATAGCACACAATGGTAATCCTAAATCTGATCACGGGCACCATTCCTACCCTCCAAGCGACATCAAACCCTCTGCAATCGTACTTCCATCGACTAATACCATATTCTCAACGCTGGCGATGTTAGTGATGTCATTGCAGTTGCTGTTGCTGTCACTGGAGTGGACGGGCTGCTGCTGGCGATGGCAGACCCGCCCATAAGCAGCACAGCTGAGAATCGCATGCTAGCTTCAGTAGCAGCAACAAAGCTGCTGATACAATTAAAAGAGTTGTCGGGCTGCTCTATGAGCTCATATGGGACGTAATCAAGGATATTCTCATCAAACATGCCCTGATCGTTGTGAGGTTGTGTCATCGCTGGGTGCGCACCAGTTGAGTCGATCCTTCAGTGAATCGGGCTGCGGATACTGTCTATCTTGTTGGCTTGAACCTCTGGCAAGGAAGTATGAAAATCCACTTTGAGAAAACAAAATGCATCTGGGCAAGAATTATCAACCACATGATCAATGTGTCTTGTATCGCACTTATGTTGTGCTCCACCTCCTGGACCAAACTCTGGCACAACCCTAAACACGTCCATTTTCCATGCTGACAGACAATAGTGGATGGCCGTCGCAGTCAGGGCAATGAATGTCAAGTTCATTGTATCAATCCATGATCTATCCTTCATTCCCATTTGTCGTATGCCATAGAAGTATTTCCAGTGAATAAGATCCACAATTTCAGTCCCAGAAAATCGAAACTTGGACTCCTAAATTGATCGTCAACACAACGATTGAACAAGAAGGGAACTTCGAACTTGTCTGACGTATGTTTGTGGGGCATGTAAACCTGTCCTCAGCCAATAGCCAGTCTACCAATCGCCCAGATCTGTTTAGGCAACTTTGTTCGAAATACGTAGATTCAGTCCATTGCAGTCTTGCAGTTGTATACCATTGCTGCACAGAAGCAAGTAATCTTTGCCAGAGCCTGATGCGCACTGTCAGCGATGAGAACAATTGTTGAGATGATCAATTTACCACAAATATGTAAGCATGTAGAGAGTCTGAGTTTCTCTCGGCTGGATCAATCCTGGTGATTTCCTCATACCACCAACACTGAATCTGGGTGGTCTTCACCGAATTCATGGCAAAGGGATTCACAAATGTCACATGATTGATAGCTATAGGCTGCACACATGCCATGACCATCGCCAGAATGCCTGAAAGAGTTGTCTGGGCATTGTATTCTGTGCAGATGGTGAGGCCTGTCACGTTGTCAACAATGGGGTTATATTGCCAGAGTTTCCCAGTATTTTGTGCAACCATTTGCTCACTGGCTTCATTTGAATCCTTCCTGTAGTAAATATATAATGTAGAGGGTGACTTCAATCGTTTAAACGTTCAATTGAATAACTTCTTCCATGACAGCTGAGCAGGCTCGGGTTTATCGTTCTCCTCCAAGACAATATAGAGATCCCGATGTTCAGGATGAACGGGTTGCACCGATGTAGGCGTTAACTGGGTTACCGCAACTCATTTGCCAAGTCTTGACATGAAGGAATGTTTGATGGCCGCTTGCTGATTGCTTTTCTGGATGGTCACCGAAGAGGCTCATCACCAGAATCTGAATTGTCATCTCGACAATGAGTGTAATTGTGGGGTATAGTGCTGATATCGATATCGAGATCATAATTGAGGATCGATTGTCTACTTGTCCTGGTGCTGGAAGGCAGAGGAGGAGGAGGAGATTTGTGGCGCCATCATGTCATGATTTGAAAATGCGGCGAGTGATAATTACGAACCAATTAAACGAGTGACTAAAGGAAATGTGAATGAATGTATAATGAATGAATTCAAGCGTTGTCTAAACGAAAGAAAGCATTGAGATGATTGAAAGCATTGTCATGATGCGCCTTTTTATCCTGTCGACGATTCTAGGATCTTGGTTTCTCCCCCGACACACGCTTTCAACTTCGTTGATGGGTGGGCACACAGAACCGTGAATGGCAGGTGATGAGCATGCCGCACGGTCGTTAGTTGGCTTGCTTTGATGGAAATCATTATCACCATGAGCGAAAAAGCAGTCACATTTCACTGATCATTTGGGCTAATTTCTGCTGGGTAAAGATACCTAACACCAATTTAGATGACAGCCATACATGGACTCCTATCACTGCCACCATGCCTTTGACAACCACAAACGCCTCAACGATTAATCCCAACATCGTGAAGTCTCAACAAAGCCCTTTATGCATGAATATGACCAATGTAATAATAAAATACACAAGCACCTAAATGAGACCCAAAACCTCTCCAAAAAACTCCAAATTGTTACCCATCCGTCCACCGTCCAAAGTGCCAGGAAAATACGCACCTGCAACACAAATCCTTGAACAACCATCCAGCCAGTGCATTCCATCCTCACATTGACTAATTTGCAGCTGAGAGGCAGCTTGTACAGTTCATATTGGCCAAAGGGCCCCCAGCAGGAGGATTCACAATGTGATGGTGCTCACATAGCCATGCCACATCCTCATCAGCAGCAACGCTTTGCTCCTATTAGGCAAAGAGACCAAGATCATGGTTTCAGATGACTTCAAGGAATTCCTGCGGTCTGTAATCCTCCTAGGAAGCTCTTTTCCAAACTGGTGGAAGCATGTCTTTGTCATCCAGAAGCTTGTTCGATTTGGGTGCCGCGTCTCATCATCATCATCAGATTCCTTCTCAATATTGTCGATCATATCCTCGGCCCGAGGTGGGAGGATATTATCCAGAGGAAGGTAGCGGTAGCCACCCCACAGAGTCGACTGGGCACCAGATATGCCTTCAGAGTGTTGGCCACAATAAATGACGTGAAAAAGCTTTGGATTGGTTAATTTCTTCGCCGCCTGTACTCAACCAGCGGCAGGATTTTCATCGAAGATTGGGGAAACAGTATGGGTGTGCGGACCTCCATCTCCATCAGGCTGCTCCAGGCAGCCCCAAAGCTGTCGGGATTTCCAGCTGGGGCCTGGCAAACAAGCGATTACAGTATACACGATTGACTAAATGGTCATAGGGATGATTGATGTAACTATCAGAAGTATGGATTCATCATCCCCAGGCCAGTGCCATGAGAATGGCTGCGTATTGTTTTCACCCACCCTCTTCCCAGCAATGTGGGGATCCACAAAGGGGATTGTAAAGCTAAATGTCTCGAAATAGAGATCAGTCAAGGCGTCGCGATGGGGCTTTATCGGTGAAAACTGGTGACCAGCAGTTTATGATGCACATTGGCTGACTCCAACACCGATGTTCTCGGCCCAGACGCGGACTTGTAGAGTCAGCATCTGGATTGTATCAGCATCTGCGATGACTGATTTCGGCAACTTGAAGGCATCACATTATGTTTAAGTTTCTCAACAGTAGTCAATGATAGGTTGGCGGATATCAAATGGTTGTTACCCTAAACAAGCGTCAGGAGCACTGAATATATCGTCAATGGTGATGTGATGCAGTAACGGAGGTCAGGAGGGTGTGTCGATGGTTCTAGATATTGTCTGTAAGGTGGGCAGGCGAGGCAAATATATATATGGGCTAGGAGGGGTTGTCTTGATCTGGCGACATCATGTTGGCGGCAATTCAGCTAGGAAACAATTTGCTTACCATCATCTAAGCACCCTGATTCAGCGACTGAATGCTTAAGTTCATTACAAAGACAACTAGAAGCATGCTCTGCAGTCATATCTCACATGTTTGTGGTTGCTCTAGTTCTTGTACCCCGCGGTGACGTCGCTGGGTCGGTATCTAGGGTGAATGCACGGTTCATGCAAGGTATGAACTTACAATAAGCGACAACCAAAAATCAGGCAATGGGCATAGGAGGGTCATATGAGGGTGCAAAACAATCGCCGCGACAAGCTGAATGCACATGTGGTATGCTTTTCGTGACCCATGGCATGTTGAAAATTAGAGAGCGATTGAACACTTTGCAAATGTGTGAAGTAGGATGAGAGAAATCCTACAAGAGTGGTATGGCCCCTGTTTGGAAAAAGTACATCGAGGTGCGGCTTTTTCCAAGACCCAGCCACCTTGCAACAGTACGGGTAGCTGAAGAACAGTCGAGACGCTTATTAACGTTGCTGCGAAATGTCATTTTGTTAATGAAACATGGATATTTGTCAATTGTGTCTTTACTGCTCGAAGACATACTCCTACATCAGCGTTTACATCACTCACCTCTGTTGCAACCACAAAGACAGGAAAGTATACATATCAGGCAGACAGCTGCCAGATGATGGTTCTGTAATTGAGCGCGATAGTTTTCTACTTCCATTCGTTCATGAACCTCATAGAGTCCCGTTTCTTCACCCGTCGGACAATGATTTCAGCGATTCAGAATCCCATTGAGAAATTGCGTGTATTGATCCATACCAACCTCCACTTCGGACACGTATTTATGGTACTCCACCCTGGGACAAGAGTCCAGCCAGGGAGCCTATTAGTAATGAGTATCTCGATTTCTTCGACGATGGAATTGATCTAGGTTCACTGTGTTCTTGCGAGGAGAAGAATCAATCAGCGCACTGGTGCATCAAACACAACTTGAGCAGAACTGCTATCAATGAGCGCTTCAGCAACCCTACCATGGCAACCGTCGGCTACTTCACTTCATCCCACACTTTATTCAAAAAGTTGATCAAAATGTCCGATGCGATGGGCTTTGACTATAGAAAATCAGGCAAACTGTGTTACAATCATTCAGCCAATCCAAACAATCTTCGCAGCCAAGATTGCACACTGTTCTTTTTCAGCTATCCTGTTTATTGCGTTGAGTTCCTCATGCAATAACTTGCGTTCAGGGAACATATGTCATCTGCTCCAGTACAGGAATTCGATGATGCTGAGGAATATATCTACTCAGTCGTGAATTCAACCGACCGGTGGTGGAATGAACGGATACGTTCGTCCAATTTTGTCACAGCGACAATGATTTTGACTGCTTCAATACCTATGACGGCCACTTGCAGCTACGATTGTCCTGTTATCCGGGAGTTCAGATCGGACACATCTTCCCGACTATTAGGGCAACAAGGACTAATGGCCAGAATATTTGAGTCTCGGGAACATCGACTCCACAATTAGATCAAAGCCATCGGATCTTGCAAGTGTCCTTGTTGCTCTTCTTCCTGTTCCTCCGAAATATCACTTTAAATGACATGGAAAGACAACTGCCATGAAAGAAAAACAAATCCACAATCGAGAGGTTGTAATGAAGGTCAAAGAGCTTATTTTTTTGTTCTCTCGACGTGCTTTTCCAAACAGGACAGCTTGTGCTTTGTGCGGACAGTCGCATGCGGCAGTGTCATCCAGTCATCTGTAGATGGACAGCTGACTACTTCGAAAACATTCACTTGCACACAGTCGAACCGCCCCATTGTTCTGTCTGCTAAGAACCGAGATCTGTCTTTGGAGATGGGAATTCATCATCGCGGCAATTGAGAGACTATTGGATATACTTTCAACAGATGGTGCGCCTGACTGAGGGAGATGACATGGAGAGATGGGAAGCAAGACAATATCTGGAAGACCGACCTGTTTGATCCTCAGATGGGGTCTTCTGGAATATGAAATTCATCTCCCCGACGACTGTTATTGAACCAGATATGCTTCATACCATTTGTCTCGGTATGGTTAGGCATTTGATGGACTCGGTAATGTCCGTCCTCGGACAGCATTCCAAGATGGACATATTCAACCAGCCCTGGGCGATGATACCTCCATATACTGGCTTCGCTCGATTCACCACAGCACATAGCCACATCACGCAATGGAGTGGTAATGAGATGAAAGCGCTCGGGCGCATGATTACTCCTGGTTTCACGGCGACTCTATTAAACTGTTAGGCGAGCCAAGGGATTCCCCTCACAGAAGCCCTGTTGTGCGGCAGGAACTAAGTGTATTTTCACCTTATGGTACAGTACGGATACCATACTAAAGCCACAATCGAGTACTTGGAGAATCATCTGGAGGTGATTCATTGGCACAAGGCTGTTTTCAGTCCATTCCGCGCCATCAAATCTACAAAGAAGGTCTCGGAAGCATTAAAAAAGCAGTGTACTTTAGCCAAACAAGAGGAACAGGAGAGTGACCCCGCATGCAACAATCTTTCTGCGGCTGCAAAGCGTCGTTGCGTTGACGAAGATATAATGCAGATCGAGTCAGAGATTGCACAACATCTTGTCAACGAATCGGATTTCAACTTTGTGATGATGCATCTCCTGAACCACTTCTCTGACCATATCTGCCAGCATGTTAACCTCTCAAATGCATACTCTGAACTCCCAGCAAGAGCAATGATGTATCTCAAACAAGCGTACTGACAATCAAATCGTCATGAGCCCACCTTCCAGATTTTGCTTACAAATGCCTAAAAGGAGCCATTTCAGTATCGAGAGCTCAATGCAAACACTGCAAAATAATATCGCGATGGTGAAATGCCTCTAACCAAAGCCCCTATATAGGGAATGATGAAAAATGTGCGACCAGAGATCGAAACCCTTGATTACTTGGCCGACTAGTGTGTAATGCCACAATGAGAGCTACAGAATCACATTATGTGGTGTTTCAAGAGATTTGCTGACTTCGCAGACTACGTCGATCACGATCACTTTTCCAGTTGTCACAATCATTCCAAATACAGTGAGTTCAAGGCAGTTGCAATTCTGGTGACGTCATTTCAATGCAACAAGCATGCAGTTCATATGGGTCGTTGCACTGGGTCCACAAGGTACAGAATGCATAAGCCACTAAGAAACGATACAGTGCATCTCTGGATGGGGACGAGTCATGATAGTTACTTTAACATGACTTCTGATTGCAATCGGGCATGGTTGAAATATCTGTTCGTGGTCGAGGATGCTGAATCGAGCGTTGAAGGGCTTCTTGCCTTGGTTGAGACATTTCCAACAGGGCCGATAAGTGAGACTACTCGTATGGTGATTATTGAGGAGACGCATCAACCACCGATGCAACCCTTGCACGATGGAGGCCACCTTTGTAAGCCACTGTTCGGTGTCTGAACCATTTATATCATCCCCATAAGTGCTAACCAAGGGGCTTTACACTTTCTTCCGCTGCCGCTGCAGCCAGATCGCACGTGGCGGCATTTGAGAAACACGATCGACTTGGCTGTGTGCAATTTGCGTTTCATGTAGACTATCCGATTCAATGCTTGAAGTCATCATTGCAGCGATATACAGAAATCTGATGAGTGTTTACTCTCTATTTTTGTTATGGGAGTTGCACAAGCTTGTGTATAATCGATGTCTCAACAGATTCAATACTTAAGAATATTCTTGAAATCCATGGCACAGTCCCAAAAATGGTCGAAATGATCAAAATCTAGAGGTCCAACCTGAATCAAGTGCGGTAAATTAACTTAAATGACTAGACCAGTTTTTGAAACATTGTGACAACTTGATCACATCATTGAACACTTAGAAGCATGGTGGAAAATTGCAAATATGTCACATCAATTATTTGTGGAGTATGTGGGGAAGGATCGGGGTGTGGTGTCCATTTTCACTGACCAATTTCGCTTTTTGCTGATGTGCTTGACGTAATATACCATCAAATTTTCTCCCCCAACAATAGCTTTGAGCAGCAATATAATACATCTCAGTTCTTTCAGCCTCCCCGACTGCAGATGATAGTGCCTATGACTGCAGCTATTCGTTGTTTGCTGTCTGAACACGCGACTGGGATGAATGTAATGGTTATGTTGTCTCAAAATGAATATTGTGGTAAATTGTATGCATCCACAGTGATATATCGTATTACTGCATAACCCACTGCACTCATTATTTAAACATTGGTGGGCTGCTTCATACACCCCATGGTGCTCCAGTACAATGATAAGCATTCCTCTATCTCCGTCAGTGCTCCTCTATCTGGATTGGTGATTCGATGTTTCATTCAATGCTCCGTTCCCCCTTTTCCTTCAGTGCTACACCTCTAGGATTGACCCTCCTCAATCCTCTCCTCGACCTCCATTCGAAGCGCCACTATTTCCATCAGCACAATGTATTTTAGTCTCTGCAAGCCTCCAGGAGTGTCTAAGAGGATTGTGGAGTGTAAACTTAGAAGCGTCAATTTCAAGAGAGTATCAGACATTAGGAGGGCATTCCGGCCACCGTTCAGTGTAACTGGGATCTCCGATGACTGGTACAGGTGAACCATAGAAGTGATTGTGATAAGATTGGGAACACATCGGAGCGCCAGAGAGGAAGTTGGGTGCACCTGGAAGTGTCGCCGGACCAATGCAGAAATCACAAACAAACTATGAGAGATGCCTGGGTTCGTATAGATATTCTTTTGGAGGACTGCAGGCGATATATGATACTCTCCAGATGTCCACGAGCGATCAGTTTCCCTCAACAGCGAATATGATGCATGGATTATTGTTCATTATCACTTCTGAATCATACTAGCTACTATCTTCTTCAACATTGTATTTATTGCATTGCAACATTATGGTACCAAGGGAAAAGGCAAGTGATCCAAACATAAATGCAGGTACGCAGAAACAATAACCCGACTAAACAGTCAAATGATATCAATCAAACATGGAGTCAATGTCATCAGCTACTTCTCCCATCTCATCAGGGCCAACGAAAGCAGGAACCCATAATTCATCAACGGTGCTAAGAAGCTGGAGGCACTCCTTGTATTTGCTGATCATTCATACCTGGCAAGTGGCTCAAATTGAATTCCAATGTTGTTTGGCTCGATTTCTGATATCTAAGAACGGTGTAATGTGATGTTAGCTAGCTGCGAATCTTAATTGGGGTTTGAAAGGCAATATGATATATTCAGATGAAAATGTGGGCCAGCTACCAGGGAAAAGAGGAGCGCCAGATGGGAAGTGCTGTGTGGAAAAGAGGGGTGCACCGAAGGTGTTGGAGGAGTGCGGAATGAAAAAGAACAATGCCGAATGTATGCTGTGGAGCGCCGATGGGGATTGAAAGCGTCCAAACTAGCGGAGGAGCCCTGAAATGTGGGGAGGCCAGGAGTGCGGAAAGAAATCAAGGAGCAACAATCCAGGTAAAGGAGCACCCAATCCTGGCAGAGGAGCACCAATGGGGATTGAGGAGTTCCCTCCCAGCAGAGGAGTGCCCAGAAGGCGGAGGGTGCCAATGGAGTGCGGATTGCAATATAGAAGCGACGATCCAGACTGAGGAGTGCCGGTGGGAATGCATGAGCTTCTATACCAGGCTGAGGAGTGCACAAATGGGGGTAGAGCGCCCGGAATGATATTGAGGAGCCCTACTCAAGAAAGAGGGGATGAGGGAGTGCCCATCCCCGCGGAGAAGCGCCGGAAGAGGAGGAATGGACTGCGGAAGGATATAGACGAGAGTGAATCGAGGCTGAGGAGCGCCAACAGGGATTGAGGAGTGCCTATCCAAGCGGCGATGTGCTGCATCGTGCGGGGAGGGGGTCTGAAGTGGCCAAATAATGAGTGATTGATGAGTGCAGTGGCTTCCGGAGTAAAATTTATCATAGGGGCTGCGCTGAATGTACCTTGATATTCATCTTGAGAAAACCTTACCGTGGCCTTCATTCCACTGGCATATTCAGACAGAGCACAATGAATAGGTGCAGCTGCTAGCGCTATAGTCTGCGGAACGTGAGGTTGGACATACTGGGATGTCATTGGCTGGCGCCCCAGGTTATTGGCGGTGAAGAACAGTTGATGGTAAATGAGATCAAGCACTTCCTTTCGTGTGAACCATGATTGCTTATCCTCAACAATCTTGGAGAGATAAGCATCGTCAAACGGAACCACCTTACCCTGTATCCGAATTTCAGTCTCAGAGCGCAAATCAAACTGGTACCTACCTACAGCGGTTCAACGTGCCCCATCTGCCAACCATCCTCAATTGGTACTTATCTTCAGTTTCAACTATATATATTATGGGGTGTAGTCAATATCGTAAATCTGATAAAAGAGCATTGAACGGAATTCTAGACCTACAGCTTCTCGAGTTTGCGGATCGATTTTGAGAAATGGACAGCTTCGGAATTGACAGACCGATGGTGAACCTGCAGCAGCACCTGCTAATGCCCCCTGACGATCCTGAGCTTTAATGCCAAGTTTCCAAGCATCGTCAACCATGAAGTACTTGTCATCGGATAATATTGGCCAAGGAGTCTTCGTGAATACAATTGCTTTCATGATCTCTTGTGTTACCTCAAAAGTAGCCTTTAGGTGTTGGGGAAAGTTCTGATCTGCACTGGCCTTGGGTTGTGGAGCATTCTGGTCTCCACTAGACTTGGGTTGCGGCAGCGCCTGGGCAGATCGTGTACAGTCAGACTCAGATGATTTGTTGAGGTGGGCTGCCTATTAGCATTTGAGTGATGGTGCTGCCATTGACCCGGGTGGTTGTCGGGAATTTGGAAGCAGATGGCGTGCAATGACAGTATCGGCATGGCTCCGTTTCTTCGGCCATGGAACCCTTGTAGTTCATAATGACTTCTCCCGGCGTGCCTGGACTCGAAGTAGGGCCTCCTGCTGGTGATCCACATTGTCTTCATCAATGTCAGATGATATGGTGGACTCTCTGGTGTTCTCACTTTCACCCTCACGTTCATCATCACCAATGTCCTGAACGGTCTCGTCATCCTGCTTCATTGAAGAAATCGAGGATATTAGTCATCCGCAATATGATACACGAAGGCAGATGATTGGATGGCAAACATTTGATGGGAAATGAAAATTGGCTGCTGTCTTGAATGCAAGTGCTCTCTCACTGTGTACGTCTTGATTCTTCTGTGAATAGTGATTCCTCACCTGGCTGGGTGTAGGTTCCATTTGTTGTAATGAAGATAGACAGTTGGGGAATGTGGGAGAGAGTGTATAAGCAGTAGATATAAGATTAAGTGCAAATGAATAACAGGAAAAATGGAGCAAGATGTTGAACACAGTCAAGGAGGATGCAATTCAAGGCACGCCTTGAAGGTTTCAGAAGAGAGGGCTTCAATGGTTCATATTTATATTGAGGTGGGCAGTTCCGTGTTGCGATTTAGGATGTTGGCAGGTGGACTGGAATGAATGGATTCCTTGAAAGGTGCACCAGAATGGATTGATTCCTAATGCCGAATGTTAGCAACTCCTATCAACAACACTCTGTATGGATGCAAGAATTGGAGGTTAGCTATAGCCAACACACATGGAATACAACCGGACGCACCTGAACGAGATGCTCCGGAAGGATTCTCGCAACATTACCTAACCCTTGGTCCTGGCCAAATGGAGCACTGTGAACCAGAATGGATATGTGTGCGCCTGCCTGTGACTCCTCTATACGAAGTCAGTGTGCATGAATGCTCAAGCATTTGAGGTGACTGCATGGCATAGAATCGGTGCAGCATTGAGAATCTGCAGAACTCGATGAGTGATGGCTGAGTTGCAAGGGTTCATACCGGGTGTGTTATCGATCGTGGAGAATTATGAATCTTTGTATGTGTTTCCTCTGCAGGAAGGACACACCTATATTGATGATAATCAATTGTATCAGGATACTGCGGCTAAGTTAGCGCTCGATACGGAAATATTGTAAGTATACCTTCCCCTTCAGGTGGTTATCTGGGCCGTGTCTGCAGAATATCCTTCACAACAATGTTGCAGTCTAAGGAGGAGGGAGCAACTTTAGTATAGGAAGGAGAGATACACGCCGAGAGATCCAAGTGGAGCAAAAATATGGTAATGTCGGATGGATGATTCAGGGTTGATCTTATGGATTCAAGAACTGATTGATGCCAAGATTGCTAACAAATGAGTCATAAATACTCACTCACATTCTGATTGTGCACCTATTATCTAGTAAGTTGCACACCATTAAATCACATATTCATTATGAGTCTCACTACTGCAATATAGACAACAATATACGGTGAGGTTGAAAAATATATGCTACAATAGTATGAAGGTATACTGAGACATCATCTCACAGCGGGCAGAAGATTGATGTTTGCATGCATGCAGTTCCGGGGAATTGCGGTGCACCGAAGATTAAATGCTTATGATAAAATTCATTCACTGGGGATTGGAGGCTTACCTTACTCTGACAGTTCATTGCAATCATTAATGTTGGCTTTGCTTCATTCGAGCTTTCAAGAGTCTCTCGCTTCAAACTTCTCTCATGATGGAAATCGGTTCACATAATTTATTTCCACATACGAGGTTTGGCAGCCCAAACATACATTTAGGCAGAATCGAGTTAAGTCTGCATTCAAAGCATTGAGAACTTCTGCCTCTTCGAGTCAGTGCGGTACATCGGTGAGTGGGAGTTCCCAGCCATCTTGTAGAGTCACTGAGCAGAATCATTCTTTTGAGATTCTCGCTCTCAAGCTGCAGCTCTTTTGACAGAGCACGATGGTGCAGAAGCTATTCTAGGATTTGGCAGTAGCGGTCCAAACATACTACTTAGGTAATATTGAGTTAAGTGAGGTTGATAATTGGCCAGGTCTCTGCATGTATGGTTTAGTTGTGCAGGGCTACCTTCCTCCAATGGACAGTTGACATGGAGCTAACAGTTGAAGGCATTCTAGCTGCGGCCTTCACATACCAATCAAGCATAGATTGATATATCAGTAGAGGCTGAGCAGGATGAGACTCATGCACCTGAATGTGCAGTGTCTTGAGAGATGACAATCTGTGTGCACAGCGTCCACTGATCCAAAGCCGAAGACGACATGACATGAATGAAGCAAACCAAAATAAAAATCGCACTATCAAGTGGTGTACAGGCGCTTTGGAGGCTAATTGTCGCTGTTGAGGCGTGCCTGAGCTGGAATGAGACATTCATAATGAGTCGCACCCTGCCAAAGTTAAATTATAGGCCAACACATACCCAGCAGCGAAAGGTGCTGCTTCGCCATAAATACCCAAACTGTGATGCAGTCTCCGACACACTAGGATGCCGATCTTGAGTGTCCCCGAACGACTGTGATATCCCTGCACAAGCTGCGGCATTGCCACCAATTAGTGAGCCCATGTCCCAAATACTGACACAGGAACGCAATGATCGTGTAGACTGTGTTGATTGCCGAATGGGATTGGCAATTATGTGGTGACAGTCATGACGATATGTGCCCAGGACTCTCTGGTGCATAGTAACTTTGATTGTATGCCAGCAATAGCTGTGGGATTGCCACAAATAAGCGAGCCATGTGTCAAATTCTGACACAACTACTCAATATCGCCTAGCCAGTCTCCTTGCCAAATTGGATCGCTAAATAAGTGGTGCTGGATCTGTCATAATGTGACTCGAAACATGCCGATAATTCTCCGGTGCACCTGAACTTCAATCATATGGCAGCAAAAGTCGCCACTTTGCCCAGGATCAGCGAGCCGGTGTCCCATATTGTAACACACCTATTCAATTCTGCCATGACTTGATTTATTACTGAATTAGATTGCCATATCTGCAGTGGGCGATCTATGTAATCAAGACTCATGACATATGGCCAGGTTTCTCCGGTGCGCCTGAAAGTGGTTGAATTGTGCGTTGTTTACTCTTTTGACATGCAAATGTGAACGTGGTCACATGTTTCCGGTGGACCTCAAAATCACTACTGATGAATGATTTGAAGCCCTTCGCTGCATCATTCCCAAAATTCAACTCAAGCCATTCATCCTGAGATAGGCTAGCCCAGGAACTTGTAATTTTGCATATCAATTGACTTCATCTCTTATTAGTTATCAATAATGTTAATCAAGAACACCAATGAAATCTAATAGTAATAATCAACAACGCCACTGAAATCCCACTCAAGCAATTTCTGATCACAGACAGCACAACTCCACCGTCAGAACTTTGATTCATTTTACAATGACAGAGAGACAGGATCCCATGATGCACTAGAGTGTGCCTTGCAAATGACCTTTTTGACTATTTGTATCAGTTAAGAAGATTACGTTCCTTGAATGTCTTAAGAGGCATATCTTGATGAAGTGTTCTTAACAATCCAAGATGATAGCTCATCTGACTGAAAAGTGTCTCCATACTCTGTCAGCCGCTTTGTATGGTCCTCACCAGACTCCAGAATCTGGTAAATCATCGACGTCGTGATGTTTGGTCGACTCATCAAGCCATGCAGGACATTCATTCGGGCCACTCCTGATTGTTGATTAAGATCACTCCCGCGTTTATCATAGCCACCAGGACCTGTTATCAGTAACCATGTGTGTGGTACTCTGTTTTGCCCTAACCAGACAACTCATGCAAATGCCTGCTGCTGCTTGTTCAATACCCAGAACATCTGAGTTATTACTGCACGATTTGCTGTAGTAAGAATTAGGCCGGTCCAGCCCGCTTTGGGTGTCGTAATGAATACAGAGGGATCGCGTGAATCCTGGAATTTGAGCTGCATTTCTGTCCGTTCATCATTGCCCATTTCTACATACATGTGGAATATATCCACATGCTCTGCAAAATACGTTGTTAACCACCACTTCAAATGACAAACTTTGCCAGGAAGAGGACAACATAGGACTGCTTGTTGTGGAGGAGGTGCGCTGGGGAGAGCATTCTCATATTGGGCTGATCCTCGAAGGAGGGCCCCTCTTCATGCGTCGTCTTCGTCAGGTTTGGGATACTCTGCAGGTTTGTTGACAAGCATTGGAAGAAATGGATCTTTTAGCCATCGCAAAATTGGCGAATCAACCCTGGTATCGAGTGGCCATTCTTTATACCATTTTCCAGAAACGTCATGGTGTTCCTCTGTGTCTCCCAAAACTAACGAAAACCAGGCGAACCACTGGGGATGAACACACCATGCTCCGGAAGCGCCCCGTGAAGTGTATCTTTCCATCAGGGACTTCAGTATTGCTTGCTCGTCCTGAGTCCACTCAAGATCAATGAGATGTGCACTCTCACTCATTATCCGCACTAGTGGTTGTCCGTTGGGAAGTTTCGACTCCGACCACATCTTTATCGTCCAAAGATGTGCAAGCTGAATCATCCAGTGCGCCGCATCCTGTTGAGCTTCTTCGTCTTCAGTCTGGATGGCATGCATCAAACTCTTCCCTGCGGAATACAATGCATCTGCACCATGCTTTTCCATCACTGTATCATCCTCTGGATCATCAGGCGAACCTGAAAACAGCCACATCATCTCATAATAGCAGTCGAAGAGTGAATGGAATCCCGGTGTAGATGTGATTTGAAGTTTGAATCCAATTTTCACATTCATCGCAGTTTGCCAGCCCACATTGTTTTTAGTCTTGTACCGATGTGACTCATCGAAAATCCCAACACTCCTTGCTCAGTAGGAGAGTTGGCCGTTGCTTGATTGGTTCGTTCTGGATGTTATGGTATCATACTGCACATGCTGGATATTCCCTCGGTTTTATGGGTCTTCAATACTGGTTTCCAGATCCTCGTGGGTGAGATTTGCATTTTTGGCCTGCAACAAGTTGACCAGTTAGAAATCAGTTCCATGTGTCATGTTGTCAGTGACAGTCTTGAAGGTCTCTGCCACTGCAGGCATTGTAACCACCAGGATTGGTTCCAGGGCTGATACAAGTGCTGGATGCCCATGAGGTGGTGTAGTCTGGACCTCAAACAGGTGGCGGGGCACAGAATTGAATCTCTCGAGCAGATACCAGTCCTATTCTCCAATGACGATACCGGGAAAGTCGTTGTGCGCCATAATCACCCACTCTTCAATGGTATTCCCCTATTAAATGGACAGTGGCAACCCCAGTACAACTTTCTCAGTCAGCAATTGGCAAATGATTGCAGCTGCAACCGAGGTGAAAGTCTTTCCAAGACCCATTTCATCAGCCACCAGTGCTTCTGGCATATCAGCATCCCAAACACACCTCCTCATGATGAACCATATGGCCCAAAGCTGGTGTGCCAGAAACTTATTTCCAGGCAGGCCTGGAATTGAATACTTGTGGCCTGGAACATGGTCATCCATTGATTGACGACCAGCATTAGCATCCAGCAGCCTGAGTGCCTCATCAAGACACTTGTGAACAAATTCATTGTTGATTATACTGAGAACCAGAATCAATACTGAGCTGGTATTTTCTGGATCGAGGACCTCCTCACTGTCCTCTACTTGCTTTAGAACCTCCCTGGCACCTGTGTCTGTATTCATTTCGTCCTCAATGATCTCTTTCAGTTGCTCCGATGTAAGCTGGGCAGATGGGCTCATATTCCGGCGCACCTGAATCTCATCGCAATGGAAGGTATTTCACACACAAGCATCCTTTGGAAGGAATATATATGGATGCAATAGAATCAATTCTATTCATTCAATCAGAACTTTCATTAATACAAGTATCATTCTCTTGCCCACCATCCTCCGCTCCCTCCTCTCTTCCACCACCCTCTTCAAAACCTTCCAAAGTCTATGTAAAATGATTGGCAGTTGCGCACATGTAGCCTTTACACAACTAGCGGGGATCACCATCGCTGGTCTAGTCATGTGCTCCGCAATCTGCTTCCTTGTAGCTGGCTTCATATCGACCATAAAATATTTTCGGATTGTGTGCAAATTTCAACTTGAGAGCATTTGAAACGCAACAGTTGTAAGAAATCTGTCCATATATAGGGTCCATTATCATTTGCCCATTTGAATATAATCCTATATACTCTTCATCCAATTCGTCATGCTCCAAGCAGCACTTGAACAATGATGTTAGAATGAATGTCTCTTTCGGGCCTCTGTTTTTGTCGATGAAATCAATCAGTTCCTCCAAGTGCATCACATCGGTATACAAGGATTGCAGTTGGTTTTCGGATGGAACGATATTGTTGCGATTCGACACCTGGCGAATCACAATCATTAATGTTGCTTTTGGCATCTCTCGGAGGTTACTTCTTGCCTTTTTGCCTGCGCGCTCTCCCAAATCTGTTGCTGGTCGCTTGTTGCCTCGCCTTCCCTTTTTCATCGCCTTCCGAATCTTCATTGCACATTTCTTCCAAAACATCTCCACCCACTGCCAATCAGTCCATGTGTTACGAGGTCAGTATGGCCTAAGTAACTATACCTCAAAAATATACTAGGATATGTAAGTAAGTACTTAGTCACACTCTGATGTAGCCCATATTGAAAAGTCTTATGCGTATTTCCAAACTAAGTGTATAGGTAAACGAGAAAGATCGCAAATGCACAAAGGACAAATAGGTATTGTCGTGTCAGAAGCTATTAAACGAATAGCAACTTAATCGTATCGGGGTGTGATACAATATTGACAATTCATAGAGCTCTTAAACTTGGTCTTGTTGATTAATTATTATCGTAGGATATTACAATCAATCTCGGTGATTGATTATTATCGTAGCAGTACTATATTGCTCCGTGATGGTGCAATCTAAATTGACACGTATCTTCACAACAACTCTCAACTGGTTCCTGGATTAATCTGGCGTTCAGATACTATCGGCAATATTTCGTCTTCTGCGTAATCTCCCTCAATTCCTTGTCTTTTACAAACTCAATAGTAGATGTCAATTCTACTCAACCTTATATCTCATTTGATTAAACTGTCTTTCTGTAAGGCAGTCCTCAAAGCCTGTAGCTGCGTTTTATTCCGTCCCGGATATTGTTGACGTAACTCTGTTGAGCTGATTGGAAGTACGGATATCACTATGCCAAGGACTATGATGTAACTTGCCTCTTTTGTAGTTAGCACCATTAGTCATCGATCGACCTTATGTCGATGCGACATGTCTCGTTACA
>Ga0307512_10002309_pt1 | contig 24620 bp, 27 predicted proteins | sample 14_EM_MG_FD_200267 | JGI IMG/M metagenome (GOLD analysis project Ga0307512, IMG submission 200267) | Populus trichocarpa ectomycorrhiza microbial communities from riparian zone in the Pacific Northwest, United States - 14_EM | ecosystem: Host-associated > Plants > Roots > Unclassified | place... | reverse complement strand
AACATATCGTTCAAATACAACCCCCCCCCCCCCCCCCCGAACGGTTGGTTAGCACAGCACAGTACTGTACGCACAGCGTCCAACGGTGTCAACCCGAAGCGGTTTCAGCAACTGCTCATCGTAGCGACGCCATCTACACCACAACAGCCACAACATTGGTCTGAAACGAACAGTAGCTCCGAGTCCAAAACTTACGAACAGTCCCTGTCCCCTACCTAAAAATTCCCCCTGCTCCATCGATGACATCGTTCAGGCATTTCTGCAAAGGCCACACAGCAGAACATTCCCTTTCCGGGAATACGGGTAGCCCTTACCAGTTCCAACTCGTATTCCCTGGCCCGTCCAGCTTTAATCCCAGCTTGTGAGGAAGCTCAGGTATCCTCACGAAGAACTCCTGACATGGTTTGGGTATCCCACTCATGACCAGGTCGTATGTGAGGGCGTTGGAGCAACCGGCGCGGGCACACCGATCCAATCTTGCGCGGGGACTCCTATTGTACATGTAACGCGCGACGCGAGACTCGCTGGCTGACTTTAGTGTACTTCGAGGTCGAGTGCTACACACAACGTGTAAGGAATAGCTGTGCCGTGTGAAAGCAGATGATGGATCAGAGGAGAACGGCATTTCCTCTCTCGATTCACGAAGCTGCGGCCGCATGCTGCCGGGAGTATTCTACGCAAGTGATCGAGACTTTTGCTACTGGACCGCGCCGAATATGTTAGGAGACATCACAAATATGGCAATGTCTCCACCTATTTAGGTAACTACTTGCCCCGGATTCGAACGGCCCGTAGTTCATCTCCACCGATTTAGATTTTGAACGGGTGCGACACGGCACAGCACCACGACCAGTGCTGTGGTCCAAATCTGATTTGCACAGAACAGCGAACACAGTGTGTAATCCTCGGAAACTGCGCAATAATTAGTATATTCCTACCACCGGTGGTCTGCCGTGTCACAAGGAAAGCACACGTACGGTGGAAGTGCTGTGTTACGGACCTCATTTACTAGTCATAAAACGTTACTAATCATACCTCATCGGCGAACCGTCTTAACGATGTCAGTCTGGTCTGTAACCGGAGAGAAAGGTGACATATATCTCAGTACGACATGTACCCCTCCTTGTCCCGCCGCCGCATCACCACCCCCGATAGTTGTAAATGCTCAGACCTACTGACCAGTGACCGACATCCCACACACCGCGTCATACTGTCGGAGTAAACATGCCCACGTTGCTTTTAGCAACGCTGGTTAAAGACTCGGAAGCGGACACCACGCACACCACGCCTTCGCCACTGATAGCCTCTCCCCTATAAAGTCGGAGGCATCAACGGGGGGGGGGGGACGCAGCCCTCGTATTCCTCACAATGTACAATATACCACCCGGTGTCTCTGTGTCTCCCGTGGACCTTGAAGGGGCACTTGTACTGTGTGTACCCACTAGACAGGATTTGTTCAAGTTCAAGTTTCGAATGAGTGGCGTCTGGTTCCAAAGCTGACGCCGTCAAACTATTGACTGGGAGTTGGACACCACATATCATATCCAAAATAGGCGAGCAATGTTGTAAATGGCGGATATGCAATGCATCGGAAGTGAGTGAGGTGAAAGGGAGATCGAGACAGACAACCAGACAATGAAAATCACGTGATATCACAGCTGTCAGTCGTGCCCATGGATTAAAAAATAGTGCGAGTGTTAGCGACTTCCACACCAATCAACTCTAATGGCTAGGTTGTGAGTAGTACTACAAACAGGTACAAAAAAAAAGAGGGAACTCCAGACAGCGTTTCAACGTCATACAATGTGGCCGCCACCAAAAAGCAAAAAGGCAAAACAATGACACGTGACTCAGACGTCAACAGGCGGAAAGTCAATGACTACTGTAGCATCATTAATATTGGCGGAGGACCCATTCGCGCAGCGTCACCCGAAGGAGGCGTTGAAACAATAAGGGAACCTGTGCCGCATTGCGGCCATCCTCAACCGCACATGGCGGTGCCATCGGAAATTCGAGTTAAGGGCTTGCGGATCCGCGTCACCGTGGCCCAGCGACATGGGACAGTAGGGACAGCGCTGTGCCTCCATTTTCGGAGGTTCAATCTAGCACACGTCAATCGAAGAAATAGAGCAATCTCCATGTTCTTGTTGCTGCGGTTCATGTAAGGAATAGAGATCGTACATATGCAAGTCCCGGGAGCGGGTCTGAGATCTGAGCAAGGTCCGTAAGATCGGAGAATCTAGAGTTTTTTTTTGAGTTAATCATGCAACATGAAAAGCGCGCGAGGGGCACTTTACAGCACTCTACAACCCCACTCTACTCTATTGCAAGTTATTAATTCTGCCACGACATGGTTCTATCCTCACTGCAGCGTAATATTTCCGTCCCGTACCAACGAACCCAGGGCTTGCATCCACGACGGTACCAGAAATGTAGAGAATATGTTTGGCCACGGTAAGCTTGATCGCGGTGACCCTATCCGCAGACAGCCCAGGTAGTAGGGAGTCCGCCAAGAACGCCTAGATCCCGGGACAAAACTGCACGTGATGAAATAGAGCGGGTTGTCATACTACACACAATACATTGATTGGCACCAGTCCTAGCGAGGGTGGTGCTTGTCATTCCGAGTCATGGCTCTCCAGGGTGCGCAGCCAACCCAAAAATAATGAGGCATCAGACAATTATAATAATGAAGCGAAAGGCCGAGGTGCCAGTAAAACATATGCGTGCAGATAGTAATATCCGAGGGAGAAAGATCCCGACAAGCCAAGAAAAGTCTGGCATGTGTCGCATGAACTACTGAGCACTGAGTGGCAGTAGGTGCGATGAGACAGCCCCAGCTACTAGTAAATGTGAGGTGAGGAATGTGGTCGCCGCATGAACAAAAATGGCTACTTGAAACATATAGTCCAGGAGTCAGGAGACATGTTATGAAATTCATGAAATTTGCGAAAACCGGTCACGCGCGTTCGAACAAAATATTTTCCTGATAAGGTGCCAATAACAAAAAAAAAATTCAATTCCAAAAAAAAAAAAAAGCTCTCACAACATCATGATGCCCATGTGCTCAGCTGGTCGTTCCTGCTTCATATTACCCCTCATTGACCCTGACAGGTCAAAGTTCAACCACCGTGAATTATGACTAAATTAGACAGTCATACAACACAGCTTCTTGTTTCAAAAAAGATACCCGTAGGTGTTTCCTCTCCGCCTAATCAGTCATGGGTTTTTCGATCAGATACTCCACGGATGTTTTCCACCGCTCGTCTCTTTCCCAGCGCGAACCCCGAGCCTTCGGCGACTAATACGTGCGTAACTTGGCTGCGGATTAGAGCGAAGGGTTGGAATGCGAGCCCAAGTATGAGCGTTCTCTTCCTCCGTCCCTCTCTTCCAATCTCGACCATCGTGCTCCAATCCACACCGCATCAGGACGTTGTTTTCCTTGATGTAGGAAGGGTCCCACCGGCGAGCTTCCAGTTGGATCAAGCGTGGAATAAACTCAACTAATTTCTGGAAACCAGAGGAGGTAAGCATACTTTGGTTGGAGTTGAATTTGCATATGTACGTCAACAACAGGTGCATCGGTAAACGGCGTACAGCATTGAGCATTCCCACTATGGGCCATGGCACTGTCAATTATTCCCCGTTATGACTTGGATGGACATCCTTCAACATGACGGTGACTTGGCATCAGCGCCATACAGCAGCGTCCAAACATTTGACAGGAGCGCTGAAACTCCGACAACTTACGCTCAACCGCTTTCAGTATGCCCTCATTCCGACCCTTTTCTCTTCAACCAGACGACTAGAGTGCAAGTACCAAAGTTTGTGTAATCCCTCTGACAGGCACTACCTGTCCTACCGGCGATCGTGTGAGCCACTAGTCCTTTGTTAACTTGTACTGTGACACTGATTTCCACTTTATGCAGTGCCGTGCGCCTTTTCTATGTCACTGGCAGCCAATAGCAATAGCGGCCTAGCAAGGAACCAACAGCATTCACCCACCGAGCTCTTCATCGCCAAGCCGGCATTTATGACCCTACCCTCTACATCTTGACCGCTCCGTTGACAGGTTTTATTACACTATTCGACACGCTGAATGTGCCATTACTTGGTCATAATGCCATAATCAAGCCATGACATGTATGGGACGCTCGGCGCGTCGTCCTTGTCTGAGGAGACCTCGGTGGGCTCCTGCGTTGCACATGCCACTGTCCTCGCATTTAGTTTGACAACTCGGAATATGTTTTCCTCGCCTTCCACCCGGAATAGCTGGTCCTTCTCACGGTGAACGGTGAGCAAACACTAACTTGTAACACAAGGGTGTCCGATGGCGCATGATCTTGCAGATTGGCTGCTGGGAGGATGTCTTCAAAATGGCAGCGCTTTTGAGAAGTGGGTTTGTGCTGCCAATGTCTCACTTGATATCATGTGTCCACCATCCTCTCTACACGAATTGAATTGTCGGTACCCTCTCTCGATCTCTACCTCACTACCCACCCCAGGTCGTTTTGAGGCTACGGTCCACCAGCAAGACGACCACCGCTCTGTTCTGAACACTGCTCTGAGGTTACTACACTCCATGGGGCTGTGCCTGACATCGAGAAATGCTTTGAGGACCTGAATGGTGAGTGCGCGGCGCGCTCTTCCATTACCAGCAACACTATTTGGCTCAGTCAGGTGGCGCGCGCGCCCGAATGTAAGCGTAGTAATACACAGGGCAGAATCCTGGTGTTACCACTCGCACGGGCAAGGCTTGTCTGTCCGTACCAGAGAGGAACCTGTTTTATTTCCCTTTCTGAAAATTTTTTTTTTCTTTTATTTGACACTCGCCACATTCCGAATTTTCTGGGTTCCTGAGGCACACTGAAACGCTCATGTAGTCCGTTTCATGACCATTCTCACCCGCATCGACTGTGACTTCGCGTTGAGATTGTGAAGAGACCATCCTCCTCAGAAGCGCTCCAGACGTGGCAAAATCACGAGGAACGGCATGGATGATGAAAGGTACTGCACGACTGTGGTGCACACGATCTCGCTACCAGTTCAAGGAAAGGGTCATGCTCATTTGAGTCAATGGCATGTCGAAATCGAGGAATTTTAAGGTACTGTACGACCGACTGTCTTCATCCGATACTGAGTCGGATAGCCACTGGCAGTGAGACACCGGTATCCCATGATAGTCAGCCGTGGAACTGTCGCGAAGAAAAAAAGAACAAGCAAACAGAATGGGTTCGTTCGTTGTGGCATCTTCCGTTTCCACCTGTCTGGCCACGTACAAAGGACTGTGTGCTGTGAGGTACAGAAGACGCAAATTTAAGAAACGGGTAACCACACGTGCAGACAATGTCAACCTGAGCCACCGCTGGGGAAAGAAGGGAGCGCATGGGCGCACTCAGGCTCGTGGTCATTTCCTGAAACACCATTCATCTTTATTACCCCGTCTGCATATGAACAAAAAAACCCGGGAACCCCGGTGAACAGAATGATCATTCTTACCCCCCATCACGCACCTTGCTGATACCTACATGCATTACGACCTTGGGAGGGTGTGATAATGTGGGCTTCCTTGACGCTCGGAGGCGTGGATGACGACCGGGCGCCGCATCATAACTTGGTTTATGACGGCCCACTGGGGAAGCGCTGCATTGTTTGTGATCATCCACAGTGTTCGGATCGAGAAGGGAAAAAAAAATTCTACGAGGATGAAAGAAAGAAGATTTAGGCGCGAGAGCAAATTACTTGTTTGGGCGCTGTATCTTCTTCAATGCGTCTGTTATTTGGAAGGACTTGGTACATAAGTAGGTCGGGTTTGTTTGTTCTATTTTCAGTCACTCGGGACGAGCTTAATGCCGATGGTCACTCGGTGAATATCTCGCTGTACTGTATAGCAATCGCAACCCTGACCGCGCTGGCGCAGACATCGTGGCCTTTGGCAAGTACAGATTCCGTAATTGGACGAACAGCCAGCCGACGGCCCCAATATGATAATATTCTGGGCCTAACGTACAACCCGCGTACCGTTCATTCATGGGACTTGCAGGGCTATCCGTTGGTACTGTCACAGTCACCGGTGCTGTACTACTGAGGCGCTCCGATTCTCTCGCTTCGAATTCTTCTTGTTCAGGTCCGCCGCCCTGGGTGTTCCACATGGCATCGATGTGCTCAAAGGAGACAAATGACCGGGACGTCCAACTGAAGCGGCGGCGCCGTTTTTGTCACCCCCTCTTGTTCGCGCCCTGATAGAGTATTAGTCTCCGAGTCATATACCCATCCAGCCTCGTTCCACGGGTTCCTGGTCACGCCACATTCTCCTTGATGAGGGGGACGAACCATCGTGGGACGTCCAGCAACTACTGTGGACTCGCCACTGGCATACGATTCATCGTGACCTTTTTGAGTTCGGCAGTGAGGATGTGAACCATCGCGTGTACATTTTGCTCGCCCACGACGTTCTGTTCTGTGCCTCACCATAAAGGGGATAAACGGAAACCACCGCTGAGCGCTGAGTGGCCGCGCTTGGTCGAGCCATGTGACCCCGGGTATGAGGATGGCCATTCCGAGCGTCGCGCGGATCCAGCAAAGACCCCCGTCGTGAGAGCACGAGTGGCAGCACTGCGATGACTAACTACATAGATGTGGGGCTAAGAATACAGATTATAATACGCCCTAAATAAATAACGACCGGTGAAAATATAATCGTCCAGAGCGTCACCGTTGCGTCTTGTGCGATGACCAGCCGGGGATACTTCCTCCGCCCGTACCGTCTAGCTCGAAACCGAACAGCTTCTTCTTCGGCGGCGGACCTGCCACCACTCCTTCCTGCGTCCGCGGATGCTGATTGTTATGCGGCCGGGGAGAAACGGGCGGCGGGTGCCACGGTAGGTCTGCTTCATCTTCGGCCAGTTCGTCCACCTCATCCTCCTCGCCATCCTGAGGCACGTCGGCAAGGCGCTCTTCCCGCTTCACGAGTGTCGTCCACCGCGGCTGTTGCTGTTGCTGCATACGCCAGGCCGTGCTCGCGTGGGCCATCGACTCGCAGTCGGACTCGTCCTGCATCGCCACGGGGGACGACGGCGGGTCAAACGGCGGCGAGTCGTCACGGACCTGGTGGTAGTGGTGCTGGTGGTGGGGATGTTGGTTGGGAAGGTGATTGGGCGTACGCCATTGTGTACTCATGGTGAGAGCGCCGCGCGCGTGGGGCGATGATTCCCTGCGCTTGCGACCGTTTATGGGGGGGGCGGCAGGAGGGTCCTTTGCGAACGGGACAGAAGCGGGGTGTGGGTGAGGAGCGCGCAGAGACGTCGAGCGTTTCCGTGTTGCCGATTCGCTGCCAGACTGGTGGGGCATGAACCGCGACGTGGCCATCCGAGCGGGGCCTGGGGCGGACGATGCGACGTTGGTGGACGCCAGCGCGGCAACGAGCTCGGAGTCAGAGACTTCGGATACTGAGACCGTTCGCGAGCGCGAAGAACTACTAGCGGCGGCCGCAGCGCCGCCGCCACAACGGTGTTCCCGACCGGTGGCGGTGGTGGCGGTGGTGGCGTCGCAGCCCGTTCCACTACCTTCTCCCGCGAGTTTGCTCGTTTCGTCGGTGCCATCAATGCTGATGCTTTTGCGACGGCCTCGCTGTCGCTCGCGCTCTATACCCTGCCACATCTCCTCGGTCACACCGAAGCGCTCGCGGCACCGTCGCTCGTGGCGCGCGCGCGAATCGGGTCGGGTCAACGGTTTATGGCATATAGCGCAAGGCGAGGGCTGGCCACCATGTCTTGCGGTCTTGTTGAGGTGACGGGAGAGGTCGCGCGGGGTACCAAATTGAAGGTTGCACTCGGCACACCTATACTTGGCATCACCTTCCGTCGGGTCTTGCACCACCATCCCCGGTATGGAGAGGAGCGGGTGTTTTTTTGTGGATTGGGAAATGAGGAGGGGGGGATGTGGTCAGGAAGGGGATGTAAGAGGGCAGTGATTGACGCTGTTATGGGTGGGCCCAAAAATGTAGGATAGCGGCATGTGGAAGGAGCTTATAAAAGGAGGACAAGGAGCCAGGGATGCGCGCGCGCCACAGACGGCCAAGTGAACTGAACTGTTTTGTGTGACTTGAAGTAGTATAGGGCTGCGAGTTTGTGGCCCGAGCCGCAGCGCCAGGCTGAAATTGCATTTCGCCAGGTTCGCATGGGCCAAGCAAGTTGAAAAAGCCGTGTCCTAGGACAGGGCAAGCCTGGGTTGGTTCGATCCGTGCCTGCCGTTGTGATGAACAGCGTAACCGGATCATGCGGCGTACTCGATGTACACCGCCTCTTTGTTGTACTCACCTCACCTTCTTATCATTCGGATCTGCCCTTTGCGGTGAGTTGTGCGCGCCTTTTTTTTTGTGTACCGTTTTTACGGGGAATGGCCTGGACCGCGGTTGGACCACATGTCGGTGTCTTTCTCATCTCATCCTTCTTATTCTCATTTTCTCCGGTCACGGTCTGGTCTGTGGCGCGGTGCACCACCATTGGCATTATTGTCAAAACGGGCCGGCCCCCGTTGAGAGAGTGGTTTACGTGTATCTTGGTCTTGGACATGCTCTGTGGCGTATGATTCATTCACATACTTGTATGAACTCGCACACCCAACACTCTGCGTTGCCATGTACAGCTTCACATACTATACCTGTATTTTTAAACAGTGCCCCTATTGTACTCTTTTCAAATTTAACGTGAACATTTCTCAGTGCCTGGCGTCAATGAATGTGTCTGATTCCGTTATCATCGCGTGCGGCAGCGTGTTCAACACCTGCTTTATCCTATCACCGCGAACAGTACCCTAGAATTACCGTCCCTACCCCCTTCCTCGTACCTTCTAGACGTACAAATCCCGTATTCGTCCTCCCCTCTTCCGTCCAATCGTCACCCGTGAGTCGTTAGTGAGGCAACTACACAGCTAATCCTTGCTCCAGACGCCCTCCACGCGGTTCGACGTCTCGGCCTCTCTTCCCCCAGCCCTCCATCAAGGCCACCCCCTCGGTTCGGTTACTTCCTCAACAGAACCTCCTCCACGAGTCTTCCTTTCCCCCCCTTTTCATTTGAGTTTTGGGTTTTTTCAGACTTGTGAGCCGTTTGTTGGTCAGAATGTGCGTTGCGTGCAGCGTTCCGTTGACCTACCGATGTCCACATTGTTGACCCCCACCTGCCAACGCAAGCCCTCTCTTTACCACTTTCGAAAATTCAAATCCTCAGAATGCCTTCACCACTCGAATCCTTCTCACCTTTGATACCCCTACCCGCAGGCAACGGTGCACCCCTCTCTCCTCCGACCAACCCGGACCTCGATGACCTCTTCGCCACGCTCTTTTCTCCTGCAACGCCACCGGCCTCACCCACTCCATTTGGATCTTCACCCATTTTCGAACGCCCTTCCAACAACTCCCGCCCGCGTGTGGGCTCGATCAGCACTGCTAGCTCAACCGACTCTGACTTTGGCGCCTTTGTATCCGTACCAGCCTCCGAGGACCCTCTCGCCCAACAGTTGTCGAGGGAACAAAGTCCTTCAAAGCCATCCGCTGGGCACCCCTTGAGTGCTAGTGCCGAATTCTTTGCAGGGGCGCGAGCCGCGACAGCGCGCAAACAACAGGGATTGCTCGCGGAACTGTTGGAACATGAAGACGATCCCATGTACTGGCATGAGTACGCTCCATCGCCATCCGCATCCGCATCGCCGTCCCCGTCACTATCCGCGGCCGCATCCGCCATCCCCTCGGGCATCAGGACTCCGCAGCCCCCGCAAGCGCAGCCGTCCAGTGACTCGGCAGCCAGTATATTTGGCGCCATGGTCGAACCCGTGAAGTCGGTTATGGAGACCACCATCGTCAACCCGTTACTCGACGCTCTCAACGAAGCGACCTCCGACAGCCTATTTGCCCCGCCTCAGTCTGGGGTACAGTCAGTGAGCATCACCCCGCGGCGACCAGCCCCACCCTCGCCTGTCGCCCGATCACCATCTCTCCCACCATCGCCCTCGCGACCATCTCCGCCAATATTAACGCGCGTACAGTCGACTTCTACCTTCTCGTCTACGACCTCATCTTCCCGTTGGATGACCTCTTTCCTCACCTACCGTGGGCCGCCACCGTCTACCAGCCCGCCGGCTCGGCCTGTACCCATTCGCGCCGAAATTACACATGGTTCTCCCTTTGCAGCATCACCGTTTGTTCCTGCAAGTGGCGCACCCGGATTTGATGGCGACCGCGCGTGGAATAAGGGCTTTGACGACAGCGATGGGTCCGGTGCACCGGAGCGGCGTGGAGTGCAACTCCTCGGGCGCAAGGAAAGCACACGCGTGGTGCTGGGAAACTCACTCGCAAACACGGTATGTCCTGGCACTTTCCCCCCCCTGAAACAACCCTTTGTTTTTTTATTGACGAGAAGCAAATCGTGTTCCCGATATCGACTAGCTCCGTTCCCACCTACTTCCACGTGCGCGTCTCCCTCGGTCATGGACGCTGCTGTTCAGCATAGATCAACATGGAATTTCGCTACGTACGCTCTATGCTCGCTGCGGTTCCCACATTGGAGGCGCTCTCCTCGTCGTGCGCGATGCCGATGACCAATGTTTTGGGGTTTGGGTAGCGGACGGGATACATGAGGGACATGGATCGTATACCGGTTCGGGCGAATCGTGAGTGGCGTACGCTGGCTCTGAGATAGTTAATAGAGCCCTTGATGGTTACAGGTTCTTGTGGAAAGCGCATGGCGACGGGGTGAGAGCGTTCAGCTGGACCGGGAAAAATGACTACGTCGCCCTGTGCGAGCCCGAGTCCATCTCTTTCGGTGGAGGGTGCGTAATGTCTCGTACTTGCAGGAAGCACTTCTTACTGGCCGTCGTTCACAGGGATGGGCATTACGGGCTATATCTTGATGAAACGCTCTACGAAGGCTCGTCCGCGCATTGCCCCACATTCGACAACGATCCTCTGTGCGCTTCAGAACCAAACCAAGCTGGTACGGCCACGTTTGAATGCGTCGGTCTCGAGGTTTGGGGTGTAGGGCCATGACATTTCATGATGAACGTGCTGGGGTCCTTCGCGGACCGCCGGCTCACGCATGCACGCACGCATGCATGCATGCCTTGATTTCCGGTATTATTGGACATTGTGATGGAGTGGGTAGAATGGAAGAGAACCCATGACGGGGGTTTGTGATGATGATGTGTATTCACCGCAACACACCATGTGCGTGTGTGTGTATTCCTGTGTTACTTGGCACGCACGATCCATCGAGGATCGGTCGTTGCGTATTCTGTGTGTAGCCGTAGTGGTTATCGGTGTCACTTTGGAGGAACATGCCCTGCCCTCATGGTACGGTACTACTACTCCCGTTTACGTTCCTCTTTCGCCACGGCACGAGAAACCGACAGCCTTTTTACCTGCGCAGGTATTCGCAGGCCTAGAATGGGCGACCTGTCCAGAAAATTCTCCCTGCCACGTGTCTTGTGCCCACACCCCTCATCTGATCGTGCAGAAATGCAAATACAAGGCAGAAAATTGCTTCCATGTAAAGAAGTCGCACCGTTCGGTGGCACATCGCTTAGAGGACAAGAGAAATCGACGGAATGCGCCAGATTATCGATCAAAAGGCACCACAGGGGCAAGGAAAGGGTGTAATTGGGTGGTGCGGAGAAACAAAATCGATCTGGCCCACCGATTTTCGTCTCATCTTGTATGTCGGGGTCGGGACCTTTTGGAAACATTGTCCAGAACCGCCTGGAGATCAATCTTGATCTAAAACAGGGAAACGAACTCGGAGCGCCAACAAAGGAGTGAAAATAAATGGGCGTTTTTTTTTTTGGGATGCAGTAAAATTGCACACCATCTGACACGCTGCACGCACGCGGGGGTGGGGAGGAAAAGGGAATGGTATGCAAAGGGGAGGGAAAGATCTAGGAAGGAGGGGTGGGTGGTCGTTGCTTGGTTTGGTCCAGGGTGGAGGACGGCGTTTTTGCTCGCAACTGGTCTAATCCTCACTCGTCTCATTTCCGAGGACGCCTGTCTCTGTCTTTTTCTTCTTCCTAAATTGATACACGTACACTACAGTACCTCATACCAGAAACGCCGAGGTCCTTCCCGAGGGGACTTCCATTATTACCACGGGGTCGAACGGCAATGTAGCAAGCGAGCTTAGACGATAACGAGGAGAATCGAGGGCGAATAGTTAGCGAGGCGCCGAGGCCGACATGTATACGGGTACGATCGCGGGTCCGAACGAGGTGTCTTCGCGGTGGACGGCGACCGGTTGGACGCGGGCTGCATTCGTTCGCTTTCCAGTTGTGCTCTTGCAGTGTCTGGGAGAGAGAGAGAGAGAGAGATGTAAGTAGTTGGAGGAAAGGAAGGAAGGACGGCGAGAATGTGTGAGGGAAAGGCTGCGTTACGAATGAGCCCACGGAGTCACAGGAACCTTCGATGGAGGAAAAACAAGGGCTATAATAACGATGCCGTTCACGACCCTGAATGGGGACCACGCAAATCACCCACTCACTTCTAGTATTGGCATGCGCACGGGATCTCCTAGAAAATTAAAGGCTGCCGTGCCGTATTTCATAGGTTTCGAGAAAGGGCTGACGACGGCATACCGTAGTTGGAAATGGAGAGGAACAACGGGGGCGGGGAGGATTATCTTTAACCCTTTTTCTCAAGACGGTAAGTAATAACCCTCCATTCGAGCGTTGACGGGGAGGTGGCAACTGGTCGTTCTCAAGTATTGTCACCATGGGTTAGGGTTGGTTGCCTGAGATGGTGCTGTCTTATGTAACAACAGGTAAGACATCGATACGACATGAGCGGAAAAGGGACAATACACAGGCACCTTTGGCGTCTACAATGTCTATTTCCAGAACATGGTGGTGATCTGCGAAGTTGTTGTGTTACGTGCTTCTAACCGCGCATGAAGAAAAAAAAAAGAACATAGCGATAGAGGGACCCAGGACGAGTTGCCGGAAAGCTCGGCAGACAGGCAATCATTGGCTCGCTCAAGCGGGCTATGAACCATTCAGTTGAATTTCTCGTTAGTCGGAAGCTCAGGGTGATACTCTACGTACCCAAGGCACAAGTGAGGGGAAGAACGAGGATATTTCGCCCAATACTGAACTGAGTGGACTCCGAGTTGCTGTACTCGCGATCTTCACAATATCTTCACCCACCATGGATTTAGTCATAACACCGATGCAGTCATTCCAGCGCGCCTGCTATCATGAAAATCGGTTGGTTGTGGCACGATGAAAGCGAAAATCTCTCAGCCGATGGAGCGATTACCTCACCGCCAAACGCCCAGAATTGCTCACGACAATAGGCCGAGCAGGCTGTCATCGGCCGAAAGGCACCGCCAACACGAAGAAACGGGTCTGCGACCGATCATGGAAGTCTGAGAAGTGGCCCCCATTGGCAAAATGGTGGAGGTCTAGAGTGAGCCCGGCGTAGCTGGCATTTCATCACCGCCTGTAATTGGGATTTGGATTGCAAGCCATGGGTGCGTTGAGAAACTAGGGTCATGCACCCGTTTTCCAGGCCTGCTAGAGATGCGGGCTTGGCATGATCTACGCTTCTCTTGAATGAGTGGGATCCGCTCTTCCATTCATTCGTTGCATGCTGAGGCGCCTATGATAATTATGAGCGCAACGGAAGCACACCCAGGTGAACGAGGGCAACAAGGTGGATCGTTGTCGGCGCCGTCTGGGTAGGAGGTTGGCCAGACTGATTACACTTGATGTGTACGTTACCAAAAGTAAATTCCCCCCTGACAAGCTTATTGCGCTGACTATTTCAGGCTCAGAACAATCGGATTTGGATCAGGATGTTATGTCACTTACTCTTACTGCGTCCGCACAAGTAACCATGTCTGACTGGTTTCCTAGCGCTCACCGTCAACAACGGTTCGGTTGACAATTATGCCGGAAAGGAGGTTTACCATGATAACCTGCTACCGTACCTTACCGCCGGCCGGTACAAGCTGACCCAACAAGGAATGCTGTGGTGAGGAAAAGTAGGATCCGTCAGGTTCGATTCGGGTAACGGTGTTGGCCTCCAGAAGATCGTGGCACCATCCCATGGGTAGACACAGGGCACCGCATAAGGGAAATCATGGCCACAGTCTTTGTATTCGCACACGTCTGGACTGGTCCCAGCCTTTCTAGATCTTGGCGGCGTCCAGTCCCGGAGAATTCCCGGCCTTGGCAGGTGGCGATGAAACGGCTTCCTCCGGTCACAAAGAAGCTACGAAAGTCAAGTTTGAGTTATGATGATCTCCGAATATGAACAAGTGGTAGCTGAGCGTGAATACACCTCTAGAATCAAGAACCACTTGGATCTTTCAGTTTTTGCCTTGTTCGCCGTGTGAGTCTTATTTGTCTCCCTTGTCAGCCCCGGTGATCCGATTGTTTCGGAACAGCCTTCACTCCACGTAATTGGTGCCTTGTGCGCCCATTGGCAGCGGTTTGTGGTTGCGTAAAATACATCTTTCGCTGTCACTGCACACCATAGTCTTTCCAGGAGGGTTCCTCCTGAGCACTCTTTTTCGGGGCGCTGGTACTCAACCCGATGCTGAGACGGTTTCCCGGACGTGCCATAGCCGAACAGCTAAGGGCGAAGGCCGGGAAAACACTAGCATTGAACCGGAACCGGTACCTTCAGAATACCCATAACTTACCATATACTTCTTGGGCAGGAATTACTGAGGAACAGTTTTTCCCCTGGCCACTGGCACGAACAGGTGTCAGACTAGCCGATTGCGACGTTCGAATGCGTCAACGGTCGGCCGTCTCTTCCCAGTAGCGGAATATCCGTAGGGGTGAGATATGAGCCATGTCAATGATGAGACCTAGGCAACTGAAGATTCGTGCTTGACGATGTCGTTCTGCACACTCGGCCAAAGTTAATAAGGAACAAGTCCATCAAAAGAACATGAAAGGCGTCCCTTTTTTGGCTACTTGGCCTTGGGGCCATAGTAACTCATGTTGCATGACGGCCGAACACCCTTCGACAGCCACGATGGTTAAAAAGCTCGTGAGCATCGCTCCAGATGAGACGCAAACTAGGATGCTCAACCATGATACAGTACGACTCCAAACATCCGAGCCATCATTGAGAAAATGTGCCAGGTGATCCGTTCCATGGCATGGACCGGATCGTACACGAAGTCCCAAGAGTTGGTTGTGCGCTAATGGTGGGTAACCAACATTTCTTTGGTCCTGCCTCTGTAGGTAAGTGTGAATAGTTTGTCAAATATTCGTTGAGTGCACACTCACACCGGTTTTGTAGCTCGCTCGCCTCGTCCGTAGGAATATCTGCGCTTGAGCTCTATCGCACAGGATGTGCCTCTCTCTGCGGAGACTCCCCAAACTCGTCGCAACAGGGATTCTTCTTGGCCTCGTTGGCGGACCTCTGCTGTGGGGACTCGACCCGGCTCTGTGCTCCTTCAGCAAAAGTAAATTTCGCTCTTTGCTCTCGGCATCTATGCCCTCTCCAATATTGGCCAAATGTGCGCACAGAAGGATGGCACGCTCATCACCGATTCGTCGTGGCACTACTCGCTGGTGGCTTCGGGTCTTCATATGTCACATGTTATGTTCACGATGATCCCTGTCTGCGTCAGATAAGTCTGTAAAGCTGTGGGCACCCAGCGTCTCCATCAGGCCTAAACTGAGGCCAGCCATCGATGGGTAGTGAGGCGACCCGCTTTTTCGCATCGTGACAGGCCAATACGTTAAACGAAAACCAGTGTCGAACCAGCGACCATGGATGGCGATGGGTCATTAGTCATGATAATTTCTGCTGGTGAATGCAATTTTCGATTTACTGTCACTACTGGCAGAAGGTTAGTCATCCTCTGTTAGATTTCTGGAAGTGCTCACAAACATCACCAACCACGCTCCATGCAGGTCGCTCGATCCCGTGGCTGACGAGTCTACGTTTGCACAGATGCGGCGGAGGCGTTCTTGTCCTTCACGGTATGTGCGTTCAAGGAGGCAAATAACTATCTCCTTAAACCTTGTCCTGCACAGAGCTTGCATGAGAAGCAAACGCAAACGGACATAATTCGAGGGGGGGGGGCGAAACGTAGTTCTTGCCCTTCACCATCGCTCACGGCTCCGGTCACGTCGGTAGGGAGTAGCTTCTCACAGTACATTGTAAACCTCGAGGTTCTTTTGAGAACAGGGATGGCGGTCAATGTGCCAATGAGGCCAACCGCAAGATCGCGTCAAGACCGTTGACCGGATATTGTATAATTTGTATTACGAAATGGGGCTCCGACGGTCACGTGCCGCCATCAGGTTGCCTTCGTCCACCTGTTCCGATGCTGTCACTGGCACGTCCTGCGGTAGGTGGCATGGCGAAAGCACCTCCCAAAGTTCCCGCCTCCGCTAATGGCCCGTGTTCCAACTAAGTTGCATCCTCGCACCCTCCACCCAAATCGTCTCGATCCTCACATTGCCGTTCAGTAACATCCCTCACTGTTTTCGCGTCAACAGACTCAACATGCCTGCAAAAACTCCGCTTTTTGTTCTCAATCACCCTGACAATTGGCGGAAGGGTGGGTGACGCAAGCCCATGCGTGTTCAATTTGGACACGGACGACGCGTCACGTCCTCATGTAGCTGTATGGCCCGCAGACCGGCGTGCTGGAAAGTGGCGTGAACGCGTACATGGCTGCGCACCTGCACCACCTCCACGTGTCGACGATATTACTGTCTTTCGACTCCCACATGTTGCTCGCCACGATGCCTATGGGTCGGGTCATGCGCCCTGTGTCGCCTATGCCGTCACGACACAACATTCCTTCGTGTCTTGTTCGATCCAGCGGGATTCTCGGTTACGGCCACACCGGTACCGCTGACGTACACACCGCAGCTGGGCACAACCCTTGTTCTGCAGACTTCATGGGTAGACGGTAGCAGGACGACGAGACGTGGTGTGGACAGCACGAAGGTTTGTCGTGCCCTTAATAGGCCTGTCTATCTAATGGCAAAGATATGCAGTTCTACTGCGAGAAGAGAAGCTTGCAATTTCCTGGTAGCATGCTGCTCCCGGAGCAAATTTGACATAGTCCGGCGATTCATTTCATCTCCATGCATTCGACTTGACCTGCCCCACAACGACGAGGACTACAATGAAGTCATACAACTTCTCCCCATGGCAGTCAACGATAGACACGCGAAGAAATTTGCCGGTTCAAGATTGCATGTGGGTGGGCAGGTGTGACGCGAAACATTGGACACTCCATCTCAACTGCGTACGACTGCGCTATAGCATTGATGCAAGATGTTCTTATTGTAGCCCCAACTATTGATATCCAGCATTCCCGTTGCGGTTGTCAATTATACTGTGTTAGTTTATATAAGTTGCACTTGGTCATTTGACCAGCTATAAGACTGAGCAGAAGAGGGCGAGAGTGAGAATAAGCGAGAATATTATTCGAACCTTGGGCAAGATTACCGTGACGTAAGGATGGAATGTCGTTGTTTGTACATGTATCGGTTTTTGCCCTAACCCTAAGTTATGACAATCTTCCACATCGTCATGCATCATGACTACAGTAGGTGAAAAAGACGTGACGAACCTGATGACAGAGCTACATCACGAAATAAATCCCAGCCGTGACACTGATATCCCGCTGAGGACTACTAGTACTACAAATTCCTACTGTGGCAAAAACTCAAGTGATTTGTCTGATCTGGCCCTCTGTCCCCTACTACGATAGTGGCCCATTATCACGCCACCGATGATCCATCGTGCCCGCACGTCCGAGTCTGGACAACCTGGAAGCCTTCAGCTTCAGGCTTGAAACTCAGGCTCACGTGCACTCTTGCGGGGCCTCGGACTTCACGCTTCACGGGCCTCACCACACCCTCGTCTCCACCTTGTTCGTAATCATTATCACTTTTCCTGCTGTGCAACCATGAAAATGGAGACTCGCAACTCAGATATTCCGTCCGACTCCCGTATTCACCACCGTAATCCCAACTGGCTTGATTCAGTCAATTTCGGTGCCGCGGTGTCACAGCGCTGGTTCATGCATGACCCCTGGGCGTTATGGCTTCCCTCGGAAATGCCCTTGGCACCACTGTAAGTCCTCCTGTGCCTAATCATGAGCGGTGAACCGGTGAAGACTTTATCAAGTCCCGGACTCTGGAGCAGATCAGCGGCCTTCTCTTGCAGCCTCGATTCCTCAAGTATGACTCGTGCCAAGTGATAGGCAGACCCATTTGCCACAACGAGAGTGCAAACCATACTACGGACCTCCTGGCTAAATTTTGATAGATGGAGGGGGAGGCGACCTACAGACGTAGACGGTGCCACACCATGTTCGATTTGCGCAAAGCTTTTCACCCCCATTCTCCCAGTCCAGGAGCAATCACTCCATACGCCCTGATATGGCGCCGTGCTCTAATACCCCCTTTGGCCTTCTCATCAACATCGATCGCACATCCGCAGCTGGGGTTCCACCACGAAGCGCCGACCCTGATGATCTCGTTAAAATCTGTTCAATAGTTGCGGCCCACCTCAGAAGGAAGTGCCAGGCCGCTAGGCCGCAAGAATCTCGGCCACGAGTTTGAGATACATCGTCAGCCAGACCGCTTCCTTTCAAAATGGGGAGTACTTCGATAGTGAGATATTTCTTATTTTTATTTCTTATTGCCACCCACCCTGTCCCTCCCTGAGGTTACTGAGATCGAACTCCAGGTTCAACAAGGAGATTAACTCCAGAGGTACATTTGTGATGAAGTTGATCAGATCCCCATTTAGACTATTTACCTCAATCCGACATGTCACCATCCAATAGTCCAAAATTGTCAATGTACGAATACCCCGCCCTTGGCGGCGGCGGTCGATCGCTTACCAGTGCGCGGGGCTCCCTAAGACCGCAGGTGTTTTTCGGGCCCATCGTTCTTCGTCGTAGCTCTTGGAATTTCTTGTTGATTTACCCCATATATACATATCAGCTGCCAAGGCTTCCCTTCTCTGGCCCATCACAGTAGGATTGCTTCTCGACTACGATAGTGATCCACAAGCGTATCCTTTGATATTGTTCACGTTCTGGAATGTCATCCGAGGGCAAAACCGCAGTGCCGTTAAACGGGGCCATCAATCAGGGCCATCAATCAATTCAATGCTACTGTAGTCCCCGTGCAGTTCTCGAGAACGTCCGTGAGAATTGGTGATCTGACAAGACTGGGCATTCGTACTGCGTCACGCTGGTAAAGGTACCATATCTCCGCTAAGACGGAATTAATACGGCTACAGTAGTTGGGCGTCCTTCCAACTAACCTGATTACTGTAAGGACGCCCGTCAGTTCTTCTTTCATCTCGGCGCGAGTTTCTGACACTCTCCCGTACAGGAGACTTCTACATTCGGGTTGCACCTTTTGGGGGAAAAATATTTTTGTTCGGTGTCCTACTGATACTGTATGAAGACTTTACGAGGGGCCGGGTAATGCGAAAGGTGGCTGTAGTGGGATACAAACGCACGAGAATGCGTCGATGTAATTAGACTATGCTTATACAAGTGGAGTCCATACGTACTGTATGGTGACGAAGGGCACATATTAGAAAATTTGGAGCGATCGGGTGTATTACAAGTGCGGGAGCCAAACGGGCTCGACCTCTACTTTCCAATATTGTAGTCACGGTGTCCTTTCATACCTTTGCTCATTCTTGCTCATGTTAACGGCCTTCACGCAGTGGAATGCGGAGCATCAGCGACGGGGCCTTAGAAAGGAACACAGTGAGAATTGAGGGCCGAATGTTGTACTATGTAAGGCAATTATCAATTATCCTGCGCAAGTATTCAAGTGCGGGAGGTGACTATCCCAGCCAGAGGCTCGTGCCCGTGGCGTTACATTCTACCCAGGCGAAAAAAAAATTCTTTATTCTCGGCACGGACACTTTGGGGGACTTGAAGTAGTCGGATAAGGATGTTTGGGCTTCCCGGCTACGGATATGCCTCGTTGATTCCACACGAAGCCGGAGGTTATGACCAGAAATGGTGTCCGGTGAGGTGAGCCCCATCACCAGCGGATCTCGATGACCAGTCGGGGCAAGTACCACCGGAGGACATGTGTATTGCTCGCTTAGCGTGGGGTATCTCTTAGTTAACAACCTGATCCGGAAGAGCTGGGGGATGCCAGTATGAGAAACAGTTGCAACAAGGTGAAATCGCTGGATACGACTGACTATAAGCCGGGTTGCTATGGGCAAACGGACTATGGCCGGGCCCGGCTGCCAGAAACACCGGTCTCCGTGGCACCGTGAGAATGGATCACAGCACAGCCACATATTGTTACCCGTTGGGCCGTTACCCGCCCGACGGCCGCCACCGGTCCTGATAGGGCCGCACTCTCTACGCACCACTACCGCCACAGTACTGCACCCAAACCACAGGTTCCCTTTGACGTTTAGCCCTACGGCTTCCATCTCCGCACCAGTGCTCCAGGCTGTCCAGGTATATGCCTGGTTCGCATGAAGTACTGGATTCGTTTGGCAGGTTATATATTGACTGCGGATACATCTCCAACGAAGAATGATCAACAAAATTGACGAGGCCCAACGTACCCACCCATGCTCCACGCGAGGACCCAGGCACGCTTTGTCAAAACCCAGAGTTCTGGCTCATCCTGATCACTCAATCTCCCCGAGGCCGAGTCGGAGAAGAGCCGGCGGACCTGCGCAGCGCGTACGTCAGCGCTGTATGGAAATCCTTCACACTTCTATTCACTCGGAGAGCCTTCCATCCCCGGATGGCGGAGGCGTCATCTGTCTGCATCCTGACCATCTCTAATGTTACTTAAGATGAAAATGTAGACCGCAAGAACCTTCGGTCTCTTTCCCCTCCCTCTCACATCGAACAATGGTCCCTCTTTTCCACCCCTCTGTGACCGCGGGTGCGCTAGTGGCGCTTCTCTTGGGCCCAGCCATTGCTAATGCATGGTGTCGCAACCAGCCTGGCAATCCTGGTTATCCCTCCGATGCGGATTGGTCTGCTTTGAATGATACAATTGATGGTAACCTAGTCAAAGTCGTGCCGTCTGCCGAGGCGTGCCAGGAATTGGGTTGCACAGAGGCTCAGTGGGAGAGCGGGGTTTTCCGACAAACCATACCTGGTTCCATGAATGCTGTTGGTATCTCTACTTGGTCCTTTTCCCCATTAATGACTCTTTTGTCCCCGTAGTATAACTGGGAACAGGTGAAGCCGCGTTTCGCAACCTGTGGTATCCATTCCACTTATCGAGCGTTGTCATACGACAGGATTATGGCCCTCCCCCAGAACTCTGTCTACGTAATGGTAGTACCTGTGCGCAGGGAAATGTCCCTCTTTACGCGGTCAATGCCACAGCAGTTGAACATATTCAGGTTTATGAGTCTCCCCACTCGGCAGCTCCAGTTTCTCACTTCTTTCTAGGCTGGTGTAAAATTTGCTCAAGCACACGACCTTCGTGTGGCCGTCAAATCCTCTGGCCACGACTACTTGGGCCGTTCCACTGCAAAGAATTCTCTACTCCTCTGGACTGCTTACTTTAAAAGCATCTCCTTTAATGAGCAATTCCTCCTCGCCGGCAAGGATCATGGGCCTGTGGTTACCCTTGGCTCCGGCGTTGGCCTGAAAACCATTTACGCTGCAGCAAAGGCACAAAATAAGATGTTTATAGGTGGCACTGCAGCTACCGTCTCTCCAGCGGGTGGATATACCCAAGGGGCTGGACACTCCGCGTTCTCGCCCCTCTATGGGCTTGCAGCAGACAACGTTCTTCGTACGTGATTCGGTCCAACTTTGATGTCCAGTCGGCCTGAGACCAAGGCCTCAGAATTCCGAGTTGTTCTCGCTGACGGCTCGTTCGTAACCGTTAACTCGGCATCTCACCGTGATTGTACGACTCTCTGGCTTCGCACTTTGCGTTATCTCTGATCTCTCTCTTCTTTCCTAGTATTCTGGGCTTTGCGCGGAGGCGGCGCTGGGAGCTGGGGCGTGATCATCGATGCCACCTTCCCCACTCACCCCATTTTCAACGTGACTTTGCATACTGTGAATGTCCTGACAGCGACGGTGGACCAAACAGCCAGTTTAATGACTGTACACGCCAAGCATATCAACGACTGGGACAACGTTCGGGCCGGACAGTACTTTTATCTATCTGCATCAACGTTGAACAGCACGCTTGTCGTTTCCACACTCTTCAAAGGCCTCGACGGTGATGCCAGCAAGGCGCAGATGTCTGCTTTCCTCGCCGACGCAACCGCACTTGGAGCAGTCGTTCAGGACGAGTCTACGGTCACCACGTTCGCAAATGATATCGTCGGTTTCCCAGACGACTTGTCTGGGTACAATGTAATTCTTAGCTCTCGCCTCGTTCCCGGTTCTGTATACCGCCATGCGCCGAGTAGCGTGGGTGCTGCGTACAAGGAACTGCTCTCACAGGGCATTCAATCGGTTCTTGGGCATCTGGTTGCTGGCGGTGCGTTCCCGTGATGTTCTAGTGTCGTATTCCTGACTGACCGTTCTACCTAGGCCAAGTGGCCGACAACGCCCACATAGATTCAGCAGTAAACCCTGCATGGCGCAAGGCAAAGGCCCACGTGAGCATCCTCCCTGGAGGTCCGGCGAATAAAATTTAACGGGTTCTTCTAGGTAATTGCAACCCAAAATTGGGACAGTGCGTTGTCCGCGGCGGACGTGCAGGCATTGCGAAGGAATTTCACCGCAACGGCGAGACCTATACTCGAGGAGCTTGCTGGTGGCCCATCCAGTGGTAGCTACTCGAATGAAGGCGACGTACTCGAGCCGGACTTCCGCGTCACGTTCTACGGACCCAACTACCCACGCCTCGAGTCGATAAAGGCTAAGTACGACCCTAATGACCTTTTCATCGTCCCAACTGGCGTTCGCAGCGAATACTGGGACGCAGAAGGGATGTGCAAGTTATGACAGACGACGCCATACATTTATTTGTATTATTTATCTGGCCTTCTTGAGGACTCTGTATTTCTTTCACCACAATCACACACAACTTTTCGCCCCATAGACTTCATACTTTTGTTGGCATTACTCTTAACGGGCACATGGTGTAGTTGGTTTATCACGCTCGCTTAGCAATGTCAAATGCGAGAGGTGTCCGGTTCAATTCCGGATGTGTCCATTATTTTATTTTTTTCAGTAAAAATTTACCTCTAGATTCTGGGGATGCGGGGATGGCACAGGAACTTCGTATTCTGAAGACCAATGAACTACATGAGGTCAAGTGTCGAAGTGCAGCGCCTGTTCGTACGAGCAGGGGCATGTCTCATTGAAACCGCATACTACTACCTCGATCTTGCATAAATGGCAGAACTGCCATTTGCGATGGATATCAATAAGTCCAGCAGTGGGTAACTTGCAAGGCCTTGCCACACGACTGATGCGCTCATCTGTCATGCTCCCCGTTAACCAATATTTCAAATCGCTCACAGCAAAGGTACTGGCCCATTGAAGTTGTGCTTCATGTCTTGCTCGCCCCTATGGCGGTCCCTTGTCCCTGCTGCATAAGTTTGACGGCTACCACCCGATGCCTGGCGGTCCTAGGGCACAGCCCCGACCTGCCAACCTGGTTCTATGGGCTCGCAGCCCGTATTGCGTGATAATTGCATATATATTCTGCATGACGTTGAACGACATGAAGTGCCGTCCCCTCAAATCATCTCCATTTCGGCAAGGGGGAATAGAATAACCACGAATTAAGTATGACGAGATTTCCTTACCGCTTTTGTCCATTCGGCTTCGCAGACGTAGGGCATGTGGGTTCTGACAAGAGGACTAGAGTGAGACCGGTGAGTAAAGCAAGGTGTTCTGTATTTGGTTCTTGCCAAAATGGGGGCAAGGGAGAGTATTACATCACGTCGCAATTCAAAATTGATGAACAGCTACTGGCAGTTGCGCAGTTGTAGCGGTCTGTGACACATCAGGAAAACCCCTAATTTGCTTTTTGTTACTTTTTCATGCTTTTTCATGCTTTTTTCAAAAAAAGCAGAAAAAGTATGAAAAAGCCCAGTCCTCTACTTTTTGAGAGCTTTTCAAGGGGGGTCAAAAAAGTAGACCTGTTTTCAAAAAGTACCTCAACTCAAAAAGTATATGTTATTAAGGAAACATTGATGGATTTGAAGAGTATTCTCTACAGACAGTTCATTCCAAAAAAGTTGGATTCAGCTTCACTAATATTGCACACAAAAATAGGGTATGAATTTTTGAATTTTTGAAAAAGTACCCAAAAAGTATGAAAAAGTTCATGAAAAGTAGAGGACTGGGCTTTTTCTAAGTAGTCTGTACTTTCTGGATTTTTACTTTTTTTGCTTGAAAAAAGTGAAAAAAGCACAAAAAAGCACAAAAAGCAAATTAGGGGTTTTCCTGATGTATCCGTATTTCCGTACGTCCGACTCTCTTTCACATGTTTGTCCCGTTTGACGAGACATGATGTTGAATAGTGGAACGCACTGACGCGCAGCAATGTAGCGCAGCGACCAGGCTCACCAAGTATTCACTTAGGTACTACTGTAGCTAGTAGATGATCCGGGGGATCGACTCTGTATTGTTAGGGCGAAAGCCCTGGGGTTTATATAC
>Ga0307512_10002308_pt1 | contig 24621 bp, 34 predicted proteins | sample 14_EM_MG_FD_200267 | JGI IMG/M metagenome (GOLD analysis project Ga0307512, IMG submission 200267) | Populus trichocarpa ectomycorrhiza microbial communities from riparian zone in the Pacific Northwest, United States - 14_EM | ecosystem: Host-associated > Plants > Roots > Unclassified | place... | reverse complement strand
TATCCTGTTTCACAACAATGGTGGTCCTACATGATAGTAGAGCTTCTTATATATGTATACTACTTGTTATTTCATTCTTAATCAAATTGACCTGTATTGTGTTGAGGAATCAGCTTTCAAATGTTGCCCGTGAGTCGCGAAAATGCCAAGCGTTCGCTCACTTTCTTCACTCGTCTGGTTGGACGCGACGCTTCTATGTAAACAAACAATTTTGGGAAAAAGCAACCATATCATTTGTAGCACTCGATCTTCGATTAAAAGAGGGGACCGACCCACCCGTCCGAACGTTAAATGCAGCATGTCTTGGGCGGGCAGGTACGTAGTTACGTGCTTACAACCAGATATCGGGTGCACAACGATGGGCATTGATTGAATGGATTCTTTCTCCTTGCAGCTGAAGCGGAGGGGCTGGAAATTGGAGCCATGTAAGCACGAGACGGAGAGATGAAGGTTGGGTGAGAAGGTACTCTACAAGTACAAGCGATTGGATATGATGGGTCCCGTTGCTTGCTGCGGCTCGCACAATTATTGGAGTATGCGGAGGATGACTGGGTTTGAAAGCTGTGTCACTAGTTTCTGCGTGATATCCTGGACTAAAGTCGGATATTTGGGACTGGAGATGTAACAATAGGGACGCTCATGTAACTGCTCTTTTGGGTGTGCTGCCTCTATGAGTGAGATACTATGGAAGGGCAGCGAGACAAAATGCCGTGGAAATAACACCCATCTCTCTGTCTCTGTAGTCTTGAGAGTCTCTTTGAGTATATTTCGAGTTGCGAAGCCCGACTGAGATTTTAATTGAATCCACTACGAGTGATGACGCATGCCTCAACATATATCTTGGCTCCGTTACCCGCTGTTCATCGTTCGCGACGCAGTTCCCAACGCCAGACAACGGATCGCGTCACCCAGCAATCTAGTCGAGAGCGACAGAGGTCCAAACAACCGAAAAACTAATACGCAAGTGCAACAAACAAAACTATACGAGCTCCCAAATCGTCTCAACCCAGCTCCCACAATCGCAGAGCCGACCGTTTTGTCTTACGCAGAGGGAGGGCACGACCGAACTACAATGCCTCGCCGAAAATCTCAGGGTTAGTTTTATCCTCTTTTCGCTTTCTTATTATCCACTATCCTCAACAACCCGCAACAACACATGATACAAGAAGATCCCGGAACTAACCCTTATCAACCCTACCCCCACAGCCGCCTCAGAAGCAGTACGCCCGGACTTCGCAGCCTCGCGCTCACAAACCCCCGTTTCTGCCATCGACACGACCCCGTCAACCCCCCTCGATGTCGAACCTTCAAACCCACCAACACCCCTCCCTTATACCCCTGCCCCAATCAAGCGCAAACGCGGCCGTCCCTCGCGCGCCGCAATAGAAGAGCGCAACCGCCTCTCTACTCCTCGCGGCGAAGGCGGCGATGTTGATGATACCGGTTCCGACATTGGAACGCCTGGGAACCATCCCACACCCACCTACAGTACCCGCGGAAAGCGACGGGGAAGGCCTCCAGCGCCTGGAGGGAAGAATGCGCGTAGTCGCGGCGGGCCCAGTCATTACACGCAGATACCACTCGACAAAGACGGCAATCCACAGACCGTGGTCGGTGATGAGATAGTGCTGGACGAGGACCCATTGGGGCAGCAGAAGGTGGATCAGGATGGATATCTCAAGGGAGGACGCGAGTATAGGTGTAGAACCTTCACCATCTTGGGCAGGGGCAACAAGCTGTACATGTTATCCACCGAGCCAGCCCGCTGCATCGGATTTCGCGATTCATATCTCTTCTTTCAGAAACACAAACAGCTGTTCAAGATCATCACCGAACCCGACGAGAAATACGACTTGATTGCCCGAGACCTGATCCCACACTCCTACAAGGGCCGTGCCATCGGTGTCGTCACTGCGCGCTCTGTGTTCCGCGAATTCGGCGCTCGTATCATAGTCGGAGGCCAGCGGATCGTTGACGACTTCTGGGAAACCCGTGCTAGAGAAGAGGGAGTAGTGGAAGGCGAAATCGCGGATCCGTCTGATAAGCTCCCCGGTCCTGGTGAGGACTACAACCGTAACCAGTATGTTGCCTGGCACGGCGCCTCGAGCGTTTACCATACCGGCCAGCCCAGCGTTCCTACTCAAGGAGGTGCGCAGCAGCAGAAGAGGAAGAAGGTGGTGGTCACCGATACAAACTGGATGGCGGCACACGCGGCAGCCGCACAGACATTCAATACAGGCCTGAGGAACTTCCGCAATCATAACATCCCGGATACGGGAGTCTACGAAGCACACACGAACCAGATGCATTTCCCAAGAGATACCCAGCCGACGAGGGTCAGGTGGAGTACTGTCAAGGACTCGAAGCTGGAGGGAGATACGATTATCGTTGAAGAGGTCTTGGAACCGATGCCCTGGGTTGGTCGAGGGCTGGGCGTTGGCGTAGGAGAGTTGGGAAGCGGGTTTGGAGAGTGGGATGAGAGTGTTATTGATACATTGGAAACGGAAGAGGAGAGGGCGATGGTTAGGGCACAGGTGAAGTTGGAGAGGGATTGGGCAGAGAGGTGGTGCTAGTGCTACTGCTCACTGCAGTGTACGATGTTTTGGCACAACAAACAGTCGATAGGCTCATTGTTTATCAGAGCGGGGAAATATTATCCGTGTGTGGGTATGGGATGTACTCTATCATCACCCTGCTGTCGGGAGTAGAGTCGTTTGTGTACTTGTACTTGTATTCTTCGATTTGTGCAGTGCTTTTTTTCTCTTGCTGCTTAATGTTGCTTTGACTTCTTTCTAGGGGTTTGTGAGTTCGGTTTGGTTCCTATTCGTGAACTGTTACTACATCATTCGATGGTAACTTAATAGATATGTCAGTTGTGATGAGGAATGGCATACATGGATGAATGGGTTTGTAGTAGACGCAGAATATTAACGATGAATTACCTTCAAAATTGCACTCACTACTTCATCCATCACTTCAATTAATCTATGACAACATTGCTGGGAATCCTCGTTATTATACTGTGGAGTTGGCCTTCCGTGAGCTTCGATTCCATGCAAACATTTGGACAGTTTTCAAGCTTTTGTCTCTCAGGGTACCTAATACCATGTACTGTCTTGCTCGCCAGCGAAAAAGAACCCTCTGCTAGACTGTACTGTACATTCATAAGGACCACCTTCACATCTCAAACGGAACTCCACCGAGTGATAATATATGATATCTTGGACATGCTGCAACCCCCATACGTATCCAGACAAAGTAATAGGAAACTAAACAGGATATCGCCTCATTTTCCTATGTCACCCAAATTGCACCGACTATGAACAGAATTCCACTATGTAGTTAGTAACGACCCCCAAGTAGAGCAGCGAACACAAGAAACTACCAAGTTTTAACCCCAGATCCACCTAAAAATACAGTCATGCTGCTACAACCTACTGCGCAGTGACCTCACTCTGCGCAGGAATCGTCTCTGATAACCCATTTCTTACAATTCCCTCCATCATATCCTCAACGGTAGCCTGTTTCTCACCGGAGGTTACGGTAAACTGATGTGAAAACGCGATCAGATCATCATCCACGAGTATACTACCTGTCCCATCCTCCTCCGTCTCAAGCGGCAATTTGATACCCGCTCCAGGCGCCAGGTGACCAGGTTCCAACTGTAGTTTTGGAGCGAGTATGGAGGGAGAGGAGACAAAAGCTGGGTTGAGACGGTATGCATGACCTTCTCTGAGGAGTCGGTCTTTGCGAAGGGCAGCTTGGAGGGTGCCTTGTGCCTCAGCCCTAACATCGCGACCTTCAAGGGCTGGGAAACTTCTGTGTTGGGTATGAGTAACGAGGTTCAATAATAGAAGACGAGATGGAAGCGACATACGTGGATATCCACTCGAATATATATTTTGGCTGCACTCCTCTTCCAGTGTCGAGGGTTGTGATGGCACGGACAATCATTTCTTCCCAATTTGGACCACCAGTGTCTTCTGGATCTCCAGGTGCATCTTCATTGGTGCCGGGGGTGGCGTCTTCGATCCTTGCAGCACTGGCGGCCTTCTGAGCTGCTACTAACTCCTTTGTCTGAGGATCATAGAGCGGGAGGTTAGGATGTGTCTTCTCCGCAAAGAAGATGAGTTCCACTAGACTTGACATCGGTAAACTCGCAAGGTACATCCTCTTTTCCTCCTCCGTCAGCGTAGCACCCGGAAGTCCCATTGTCAGCGGTCTCTGCTCTCTGCTCTTGGCACACCCTGCGCAAAACCACTCTGCTGACTCCACCTGAATGACAAGCTCATCGATCGGCGGATCGTGACACAACTGATGATATGGCGTATTGCAGCCGTCACAAAATACAATCATATTCGACTGGGGGGAATGTCCACGCTGGCAAACTTTGCAGATTCGGGCATCGTAGTTACGTCTGTAGGGGCCACGGCGGCGAGAAGGCGTTTTTTGCGCTGGGTTAAAGTGTGCTGGGCGGTGGACTTTACGTCCAGATTTGGTTTTGACGCCTTCCATGGTGAATTCTTCGCTGATACTGCCATCGCTGTCTTCTTTGATGACTACGCTACTTTTGCGGCGGCCAGGTTTCCGGGCGGCTTGTTTTGCTGAGGGACGTTAGTGTGTCGAAAATAAGTGGACGGTGAATGCGACAAACCTTTTGGGCGGGTGTTTCTAGTGGTCTTGGGAGTGGAGGCTTCCTCGGGTGGTGATTGCGCCGGAGCCTGTGCAGCAGGGTGTGATGGTGAAAGAGGAGGGGCTGCAAACTGCATCTGCTGATGAGGTTGAGGTTGAGGACCTCCGGCCTGTGGGAGTCGCTGAAGCTGTGCTTGCGGAGCAGGAGGAGGCGCCATCATCTGCTGCTGCTGCTGATGATGATGTGTTTGGTGGTGATGCTGTGGCTGCTGGTGCTGCATTACGTGGTGGTACTGCTGGTGCTGTTGGTGCACGGGCTGTGGTATTTGTTGCTGGTGATGCTATGAGGACGCGCCCGTCAGCTTTGCGAATGCTAGCTACCATACATCACGGCTTTCAGCATACCCATTGCTGAAGCGCAAGCTCGGGAGGAATCCTCTGTGTGACTTCCGGAGCTAATCTCTGGCGCAGCATTATTTCATCTTCCCTCATCCCGGTTTCAGGAGCTAATTGCGTCGAGCCGTCGTGTTGTAAGGGATCATAACTTCCGGGCGCAGGACGGCGGTAAGGTGGAATAGACTGGTGGCCTGCCATTTTCTGGAGGACGAAGGTTGGAGGAAATGTGACTAGACGCGTCGAGTGGTGGTGTTGGTGCAGATGGCAGCGAGTAACGATGCAAAGAGCGAGTGAGCGCGTGATGTGAGACTTGAATTGGAGTTATGGTGTAATAATTTCGGACACATTAAAACACCTAACCCTTAGGCTGCATTTTATTACCCGGTGAAGGGTTAGGTGTTCGGATATCCGTCAAGTATCGGCAAGGATTCCTGACGCCTGCAATATATTAAAAATTAAGAAATTTGGATACTTCTTTCACACTCAATGCCTTCCCAAGGAACCGCCTTCAAACGTCGTAAGACAGCTCACCCTACTGTTGCAGTCGCTCCAAAAAAACAACTCGTTAAGAAGACCGCGAAAGGTGCCACTATGCAGAAGGTCGCCGCACCGCCAAAGGACGAGCCAGAAGACAGTACCAGCGGCAGCGGCAGCGAAGACCACGATGACGACGACGATGAGGATGATGAAGTGAAAGAAGTAGTAAGAAAAGCAGAGAGCACGGAGGAAGTTTCTAAGAAGGATGGAGTCAATGCAGCTGCAAAACCACGCGTCACAAAGACCTTCAAGGATCTGGTACTTGGTTTTCCAATTATCTCAATGAGACAGTTTATTTAACTACTACTCTTTAGGGTATAATGGACTCCCTGTGCGATGCTTGCGCGAAGCTCGGTTTTAAAGCACCTACGCCGATTCAGGAGGAGTCGATTCCCATAGCCCTGACAGGTAAAGATTTGATCGCTTTGGCCGAAACTGGATCCGGAAAGACCGCCGCCTTCGCCCTTCCCATCCTCCAGGCCCTCTGGGACAACCCTATTGGCTATTTTGCCTGTGTACTTGCACCTACTCGCGAGCTTGCATTCCAGATCTCGGAGCAGTTCGAAGCACTGGGTGGCAACATTGGTGTGCGCTGTGCTGCAATCGTCGGTGGTATGGCCATGATGGAGCAGGCTGTGGCATTAGGCAAGAAGCCGCATATCATTATTGCGACTCCGGGGCGTCTCATTGACCATCTCGAGAATACCAAGGGTTTCTCTCTACGGAACCTCAAGTACCTAGTATTGGACGAGGCCGACCGTCTCTTGGATATGGATTTTGGACCCGTCATCGACAAGATCCTCAAAGTTATTCCAAAGCAACGCAACACCTACCTCTTCTCCGCCACCATGACCTCAAAAGTCGAAAAGTTACAACGGGCATCCCTCAACTCTCCTGCACAAGTCTCAGTTTCAAGTAAATACCAAACTGTCTCGACACTCATCCAGAGCTTCCTCTTCGTTCCATTCATGCACAAAGACACCTATCTCGTCTATCTCATTAACGAATATGCCGGTCAGACCATCCTTGTATTTGCAAGAACTGTCGTGGAAACCAACCGCCTTTCTCTTCTTCTCCGTGAATTGGGCTTTAAGGCGATCCCTTTGAATGGAGATATGTCGCAGAGCGCTCGCCTTGGTTCGCTCAATAAATTCAAGTCCGGCAGCAAAAATATCTTGGTTGCAACAGATGTTGCCGCTAGAGGACTGGATATTCCCTCGGTTGACTGCGTCATCAACTTTGATCTGGCGCAAGACTCGAAGACGTATATTCACCGTGTTGGACGTACAGCTCGTGCTGGACGTGCTGGACGGTCTATTGCAATTGTGACACAATATGACATTGAACTCTTTTTGAGAATTGAAAAAGCTCTGGGGGTCAAGATTCCGCCGTTTGAGGCTGAGGAAAGCGATGTATTGATCTTTAGTGAGCGTGTGGAGGAGGCGCAGAGGGAGGCTATCAGGAAGCTACGGGAAGAGAAGGAGAAAAGGGGTAACAGGAAAGGCGCTGGCAGTAGGAGTGGTGGTATGGGCGGTGCTGGAAAAGCCGGTGTGAAGGGACGCAAGAGAGGTAGAGATGATCGGGAGGAGGAATAGATGGGCAGTGATGTTTGTTCCTTTACGATCTGTGATTGGTGTTGGGGAGTCGGTTTAGGAGTTCAAAAGTGTTTCACTTGATAAAGCTTTAATGTTCAATCAATGACACCCGCTGCAAGATCCATCATCATCGTCATAATCACAGTCTATCACCAACATGCAACTGTACTTATTGAGTCGCCGGGTAATGGCGTTCCTGTTCATCCTTGCTGGGTTAGCTACCATCTGAAACGGCACGTCGTCCGCTCTCGAGAGCTTATCTCCTCCACACTCGACCTCAGTAAGATCCACCAACCAACCATCCATCCGACCATCCATCAACAATGGCTACAACAGCCGCCTCCCCGGTAGTCTCCAGCTCGCCCCGCCTCCCATCACCGCCGCCATTTACAGAAGTACAAGTTGCGCCCCCTTCGTCCACTACCGTTCCGACCTCCCCAACCAAGTCTTCCCCGCCTTCTTCAACTCGGCGGATCAGACCAGGCACTAAATCGGCAAACGTAACCGCGGGGGCACCTTTGACCTGTCTCTCCGATCTTGATTCCGCCTTCCAGCTTCAAGAACATCTCGCCTCTCTTATAACCTCCATCACCAACCCGGCCGGCTCGAACCGTACCTTTCCCCTCTCCCGTGCTGACTGTCAGCGCCTCGCCACACCTCCCGATGGTGTCGAGGAAACGCTCTGGTGCTACGAACTCACTCGGCGCCTTACCCGCGACCTCAACGTCCTGATCGTTGCGCTGCTGAACGACAAATGCACAGCCGCCACATGCCCGGAGATGCGTGCGAGCGAATGGCAGTATTTATGCGCAGTGCATGAGAGCCCGCAGAGTTGCTGCGCGATCAACTACTCGACACACACCCTCGATCAGGCTGCAACGATGCTGACAAGCACAAAGTACTTTCCGAGCCGGCTGAGCCTGCACCAGGCGAGTGTTAAGCATCTGGCATCAATCTTTAGACGGCTGTACCGCATCTTTGCGCACGCATGGTTCCAGCATCGCCATGTGTTCTGGGAGGTAGAGGGCGAGCACGGGCTTTATCTATTTTTCAAAACGGTGTCAGATCGGTACCGGCTAATCCCGCAAGATAATCTTATGTTGCCGCCCGAGGCAGAGGGGTTGAAGAGTGACAAGAATGGAATGCAAGGTGAGAGGGAGGAGGACGAGGACGAGGATGATATTGATGAGTGGGATCGAGGAACGCAGCCGAGGGCACATCCAGAGGGCCCGGAAGAAGAAGAGGACGAAGAGGAAGAGGAGAACTACAGTGATGAGAGTGAGAGCGATGAGGAAATTGTGGGGGGTGAAGATGAAGATGTTGATATCATTGATGACGACGATGTACAAGTGGGAGCGAAGGGGAAAGAAACGGAAGTAAAGATCGAAAAGGATGGAGGGAGTGATTTTACGGAGGAGGTGTCACAATTGTCAGAGGAAACTAAACCGCCAGGAGACGCCAAAGTGGAACCGGAAGAAGAAAAGAGTGAAGTAGTGGAGCCTGCAGCAGGAGAGAAGGTAGAGAAGGATGCAGCTACTGATCCAGAAGGTGGCGAGGGTACAAACGATAATGATATCAACAAAGACGCAGAAGACATACAGGGTGGCCCCGCTGAGGACATACAGGGTAGTACCACCGAGGACGTGGTGGAAGAGGAGTCGGATGAAACCACGTCCAAGGATGAAGTTAACTCCAAGGTGACTGAGGCAAAGGATGACGAATAGTGATTAATGCTGTTTGTGCTGGCATAACGGTTTCTGTACAATAAAATACCCGGTGCTACTACCGCATCACAGTGTGGCTAGAGGGTTCGTTTGGGATTGATGTTGCGAAGGGATTTATTTTCATGTACATTTGTGTATACTTATACTAGTCATGAACGCTGTCAGAGATGGCGATCACGTCGAGGATACACTCTCAGGTAGTTGGTGTCATGATATCATTTAACGCCTCTATCGCTGTGGGTGTCGAAATCCTCAGTAATCATGCGTTGCCCAACCTCGCGACAACTGCCGCCATCTCCTCGTCGGGATAGATCCTGAAACCCTTTTCCTTTGTCACTGAAGCCAACTGTACGTTCTTGGAATCCAGCTTCTCTTCCATCACCTGCTTCAGCGTCTTCAACACTAGCGTCTCAGCTTCCTCGAGGGTTAACGACTACTCAAAGCACAAATGTCAGCAGCGACAGCGTGGTAGTATTATGTGGGTGGGGTAGGAAGGCGGGGACATGCGCTGTGGTACTCGTTCTGGAGCTCGGCCTGAGCTCCCTCACTTCCAGACCCAATGGCCTTCGCGTCATATCTGTAGAAAGTACCGGAAGGTTCGGCGTGATACCTGGATATCTCGTCAAACCATATGTAGATCTAGACACAGTGCAAGGGGACTCACAGCTGCGGGCCGTCTTCGTCGTATCCGGCAATTAATAGCGCCACTCCGAAAGGTCTTGACATAATGCTTTCTTCTCCGTCCGCACCTTCACCAAACCTCAATGCTAGATCGCAGATGGCCTGTGTACACGATTCAACACGAAGCGGCTCGTTGTAGTGGAAGCTGTGGTTCTGAGACTCTACTCGGGCGTGCTCGATCATGGATCGGGCATCAGCTTGAAGACCGGACATGGCGCATCCGATATGTGAGTCAATTTCCACAATTTTCTCGACTGATGAAGCTTCCAATAGAGGAGACGTGACTCGCTTCTCAACGCCAATGATGACTCCGAAACCAGTTGCAACCTATTGATGGAAATTAGAGTCGGCGGTGTGGCTGAAGCTTGGTGGGGTACCCCAATAGCGGTTGAACCGAGCTTGATGGCTTCTAGAGAGTACTCGACCTGGAATAGACGCCCCTCGGGTGAGAAGGTACTTCACGGCATGTCAGTGGGATGAATTTTCGAGCACTGTGGATGGAGGGATTACTTGATACCGCGGTCTGGAAGTTTATTCGTTCATCCATTAGCTGTCAGTGCGGGGCGAGGAGGGTGCAACAAACCGTATTCGGAACGAGCAATGAACATGATGGTGACAGTATGGCAGTGGGGTTCGTAGAGAATGGTGAAAATGCTAGAAGCAGCGCTGAGAAGGATGAAGGTGATGGGTGATGGGGATCAAGATCGGGAGTGCAGACTTGTTGCTTATAGCTGCTTCTGCATAGACGGGGGCGCTTCGACAAAATCACCGTTGGCTTTGAGCCGCAGACTGCGACAGGGGTATTGGAAAGCACCTTTTCCCTAATTTTGTGCTCCACAATATCGCTGCGCCAGAATATAAGTATCCCACTGAGCCTCACTCCCTTCTTTGGAGCAGACTACGCTTCTCTTATTCTCTTACACGTCACTCTCATCCATGGGTCCAATCTAAGGGACACGCCGAGAGAAACCCAGCGAAATAGTTAATACTATACTGGCAATTGCGGATGATACACTTTTTTCTGACCTATAGTTTTCAAGATACAGTGGACACAACATGAGCTTTGCTTCGCTCAGAAAAGGGCCATCAATGCAACGTAAAGAAATTTTTCAAGGAGCTAGCCCATCTCAGTATTAGCAAGCCTAATCAAGAAGGCCCGTGTCACTGAGTAATTGGAGAAGTGACTGCGCAGGGCAGTAGGCACAGAAACCTTAGCACTTGTAGCCACGGATCGATGAGCCAATCATGTATATGAGATTTGAAGCTTTTAACAAATTTAACCAATTACATTATGAGCAATCAGAGCCAATGATTCCAACCAATCAGATATTGCCAGTAACTTTATGATAACAGCAATGTACTTTCAGATGTTTTATTTGAAAAATCAATAAAAATAACTAGGAGATGTGTTACAGTATATGAATATTCATGTAATGAAAGAATAGTTTGCTGATTATATACTACAACTTGTTGAGGGCAAAATAAGTATATCTAGAGATAGGGTATAAAGAATATAGATTAGAGAAAAGGTAAAAGAACAAAATATAACTGAATAGATTTCAGATAGTAATATTAGAAAAATGGAATCTAGTTAGTAGGAGTTTTTGGAAGTCTGTGGAAGTTAAAGAAACATACTTCAATATATATGACTACGAGATGTACTTTAAACTCTAATCAATTAAACCTGTAATGAGTTTTAGATTTCCAAACAATATAATCAAAAAGACTTCACTTGTATTATATTAAGAAAACTTTCAAAATAAATACTTGGTATACTTTTCCAACTGTATATGCAATAGATATAATATACTCAAGGGTTTTTTCTCAGAACAACACTAAAGGCTTAGTATGAATTTCCTGATTATATGAATCTTCACCTTGGTATTGAACTAAATAAAATGGTAATTAAAATATATGACAGCTCTGATTATCAGAATAATCTATATCATAAAAAAGTTCAACAGTAGTTACATTTCTGCAGTATATGAAGTGCAAGACTATAAGTATTCTAACAAAATTGTTTCTTTAGATATAGAATAAACCATTGTATTAAAATGCAATGGAAATTATATTCTAAAAAAGATATATGTCACACCAACATGGGATTGATTACAGTTTACTAAAGTTACAATTTACTAATAGGATTGTTTCTACTACTTCAAAATTATAAATAGTCATTGAATAAGTTTAGGTATTTTTGATTAAAATTAGATATACAAAGCTAATTGTATAATGGATAGAGTCGATCTTATGTAATATTAACAACAAGATGTATCCAGATAACTCAAACTTGAACTTACCAATGAGTAACAGATTAATAGAATTCAAATGTGTTCTGATTTTGTGAGTTGCTTATATTACCTTGAGAAGAAGTAAAGAAAGAAGGAAAGAAATTCCTTTAATAGCAAACATATACACTCAATGAGCAGTTTATATGTTATCTCAAATCAATCCAGCAAACTAAATAGTACATCCACACAATGCAAATTAGTCCGGAAGCCATATTCAAACTTTCTACATCAGCAACAATGCTAGTTTCCGTCTGAAACACCCAGGTGTTCCGGACGGCTCTGACGGCTCTGACGGAACCTCGTACCCTCTGACGGAGAATTACACGCTTCCCCTCGCACAGGCGACGGGTCGCGTTGCATACTTACCTCCATCACTTTGCGCCTGGTATACGCACCATCAGAACGACACTTGTGTTACACTCTTCGCAGGGGCTGCAGTTATGCTGTAGCCGTTTACACAACGCCTGGCGATGTTTATGCCTTTCTTCGGCCGATAGCCACATTGTACCTCTCCGCTATATCGGATGCCGCACTCACCCCATATATGTTTAGCTTTGAGATTTTGTCACATATTGCAATACAGTCTTCGCATCGGATACATAGCTTGCCGTTGCATCTGCTTCGCCATGATCATATTTTACACGTCTGAAATATGCAGTCTAATCTTCACACTCTCTAGTACTATGCCCTTAGTCCTCCACATTCTGTGTTGATCCATCATCGGCTTGCAATGTTTATTCCTCCTCATCTGCATCCGCATCGTTGCGATCCTCGCACTAATATCCGTCGACATCACTGGTTCCCGGGTCAAACCTACTATGCCATCAGTCCTCCACATTCTGCGTTGATCCATCATCAGCTTGCGAGGCTTCTTCCTCCTCATCCGCATACGCATCGTTGCCATCCTCACCCTCATACCCGTCGACATCACTGGTTCGCAGGTTAAACCTCTCGAGTTCAGTCGCGGGCCGTCGTCGCCGGCTGGCGGTGGGGATGGCATTGCGCACATCGCTTTCATCACCTTCATCTTGGTAATCCCCGCTGCCCCCTGACATCCCGAAATGAAGTTCGTCATCCGTGCAATTGTTGTCTATCGGGATGTTTGGGTCGGTGCTTCTGATCTCAGGCTCCTCAAGCACCACTTCGGAGGTCAAATAATCAAGAAGAATAGCATTGTCAACACGTGCTGCTTCCACGCTGATCACCACAGCAGGCGTTGGGTTCTCCGCCTGTTGGATCTGACGCTTGACTGTAGCAAGAGTGTTGTTATACACCCTCTGTTGGTAGCTCTCTGGTAGTGTGTTCCAGGTCTTCATCAAGAATGCATATGTGTCTGCAACGCCAGGCGAGGTTAACAACTTGCGACCCGTTGCAGCGCAGCAGGATGCGTTCTTACCACCGTCATTCTTGTAATTGAAGTAGTTCGAGTGATCAGGTCTGTCCGCTTTCAGCTTTGACTTGGAAGCTTTCGGATGAACGCCTTTGTTCTTTTGCCACTCCAGGAGAGCATGGCGCAATCCGGTGCAGGTAAACGTGCTCAGTGGCGAGGGTATATGACCATCCTTGTCGTCAATCATGGAATTATAAAATCCATCAGCATACTTACCGCGGTTATTCGCCCGATGATAAAATTTGATGTAGATAAACCGCCGGATTGCTTCCACCAGAAAGTAAAGTGGACGCTGGCTATTCGTTAGCAGCTTTCGACACTCTCTGCATTGGATTTGGACCGCATACACCACCTTCCACATGCTCTGCTAAAGGAAAAAGATACTTACTGTCTGGCAGAAGGGAATCAATGAATTCCAAATGCTCTGCGTTGGATTCAAAGCGGTGGAGATCATATAGCTCTGCTATATTGCCCCTTGCTGATTGAATGAAATGGGATTTAACGTTATCGACTTGTGCGCGAACCTGGTACCGGTTTGAGCGTGTAATATCCAACGTGGGCCGTTGCTTCAGCATACCTCTTTCAGAATCTCCTTTGTGCATGCCTCAGATGCTATGGACCAAATGTTGTTTTGCTGCATTGCGGTGTTCCAGTACGTCTCTATTATCTACCAGTGTGGGGCTTCAGCTAATGCTTTCGCAACCCGTCGCATTGCATAACTTACCGTCTCCAAGTCGCTTGCACTCATAAACGGCCGTCTGTTCCACATGTAGAGCTCCAGGAGTCTGCCCGTTTCAAATACAAGACGCGTCATGTCGGAGTGACCAAATCGATGAATGCTGCGAATGACAGAGACCATTGATTGAGGTGTAGACACTGCCTGCGTTTGCAATTGCCACTGCCTCTGTCTGTGATTCCTTTCTGTAGCTTGTGTTCGCAGTGGATTTTTAATGATCGCGCGGGCTTCTGGATTAGGGATGGGGGTAGGCAGGTTTTCAAGACCGCTGAGAGGAGTGGGAGTGCTAGCAATGCCGGATGCGGGTCTGGATACAACGCGACGCGTTGAGTCTGTCTGTGGGGTTCCGCTGGGTGCTGGTGTGTTACGACTGCTTGTACCCGGTGTGGCGGTTGGAGTGATTGTTGACAGTCACTGTGTAGCGGACGGGGTGATATCTGAAACGCGAGAATTGTTCAGCAAAGATAATGGGGTGGAGTTCTCACCTTGGATTGTAGAGGCTACGGAACTCCCTCCTTGAGAGGAATCCCTCTCGCCAGCCGGCACGGAAACAGGTCTCTTAGCAGGGAGCAGTTGAGAATTCCCCGAAAGCCCACGCATTTGTTGATTCTGACGATTAGCAAGATTTCGAACATTTTGTTCGACCGGAGACGTGATAGGGTGAGTGCCTTCGGAAGGCATCATCCGATATGGATGTTCGACGTTAAGAGTGCAGGAATAATATCCTCTGCATGCATATGCAACGGCAGGCGAGGTTGACTCCTATTTGAGTGACCATGGAGGGATTTGACACAAAAGGGAGGCGGAGTGTAGACCGCGCTAGACTATAAACCCTGACAATACTCGGGGATGAGATCCCTTCAAAATCATTCAATTATGGGGTTAACTGCCATCAGATTAAACCCAGATTAAACTCAGATTAAACTCAGCATTGATATTCACTGTTACAGCAATGTCTGAAGGTCTATTTGCACTGCCTGAAGGGTGTTCATGCCTTCTTGGCGCAATTATCATCGTATTGCACTCGTTCTTGGCACAATACTTCGAACCATCGATTGTGTATATGTTCAGCTTCCCGGTGGAAATCCCCCTTTGGCAGAGCTAAAAGCATCGCAAAGCGAACAAGGATGTATTCACTATCCTATGACATCAGTTGCGTGTGCTTGTTCCACTGGTAGGCGTTGGTAGCTGTGTTGGATGGTTGCATAGTTGGGACAACTTGAGAACTACTCAGTTTGCTCTGAGATGCACGAGGTCTGAGCGGTAAACGTGGTATGTGATGCCGAAGCAACGCCCAGCGTCGCAAACTATCGTCACCGCGAGTACTAGTTCTCGTCCCGAGGCTCCTCATTCATCAGGTGCTTGGAGGTTGTGCAAGATGAAGGCTGGGCCGTTTTGTGTTCATTAACCAACAACACGCAGGATATGAATCAAATCGCAGGCACTCGAGTATATATATCCCTTCTTCCCGCCTACACCTCCATTCTATTTTCATCCTGTGTTAAACACACCGCCAGCATCCAGAACAATCTCGACATCATGTGACTTGCACAAAACAACGCCTCTCGTTCCAAAACACACCCAATAACCTACACAACTTTGAATGTTCACTCTGGGCTTCCTTCCGCTGTGTTCAACTGTATCATAATGCTAACGCCTCGGATGTAGATTGATTTTCAACTCGCAGCAATGGCACCAAAGGGCAGCCGCAAAGAAAAGGGGAAGGCAACTGCTAGGGCAAAAATGCTGACATCGGTTATAAATCGACGCCTGTCGTTGGATCGGGACGGTATAAAGGGATTCATATTGGAACACATCTGTGGACTCATATGGATATACAATGTTTGCGGCGTCCAGGATGAGAGGGCCTGGGACCTCTTCCATGATATAATCTTTCTTGATCCAGTCAGAACTTGCCACTTTCACAATTCCAGCTAATGTGGCCACACCGCAGGAGCAGGAGTTCACCTTTTCGGGAGTGGTGGGCTGCCTTCCTCTCATATATGGGGCAAATGTTTCACAAAACCTGTGACCAAATGAAGAATTGGAGGTGGGATAACCCCCATGCCTTCGGGGATCAAGTCGATCATTCCAATCCGCAGACAACCAGCTGGAGAAAAGTTAAACGCACCGGCGAGCGTTTCTCTTGGTACGGTAGCGATGATCCCACGGCAAAGATTGAGCCGTGAATCTCCCAGCAGTAAATGACAGGCGACTTCCTGGCCGTTAGACCATGTAATTGGGATGAGATAATCGACACGGATGATGATGATGAGAACTGGGCGGATCCCAGAGAGCTGAGCAGTGGACGGAGCCGTCCTGGCGATGACAATGACAATGACGACGGCGAGGGTGAGGAGGACACGCAGAGCGGTGAGAAAGGGACCGGGGAAGGGAAGGGAATACAGGATGGGAAGGGGGAAGGGAAGGGGAAGGGAAAGGGAAACAGTAAAGGGAAAGGTATTGTTAAACAAACCCCCAGGAGGAGATGATATCTCTCGTGCCGTTGCTTTGCAGTTGCAGAAGGAAATGTCAGAGGCAGACTTGGACACGGAGGGCTAACTGGAGCGGGTATATTTAGAGCCGGAAGCATTGCCCGCCGTGTCAAGTTCCTCAGATGATGATACCGACTCTACCAAGTCGGACGGCGAATATGACTCAGAACATGATTCTGATGTGGATATGCGCACCGGAGGATGACGTGGACGCGCCGGATGGCGTTGATTCAGACGACAATGTGGATATGGAAAGCAACGGTGACAATGAAGAGGAGGAAGATGAAGAGGAGGAAGATGAAGAGATGGAAGATGAGGAGGAGGAGGAAGAGGAGGAGGATAAGGATGAGGATGATACCAAAGAACCTCGGACAATTGGCCAGGGAGAGATGGTAAATACATCGGCTGACGATGTAGATCCCACGGCAGATGATCAGCGAATCGTGCTAGCTGAGCAAGGCCAGGAGATGCGCAAGCATACCCCACGGCCACAACCTCCGGCGCCTGCCCCACCACCACGAACCCCGGAGACTCATCCCCTCAGTGGGCTGGAGCATTTGGGGCTTGTGACGCCGCAAAAACCTTGCCCGGCGGTGCCAACTCTGCGAGAAGCTGAGGCAGCCAGAAACATCTCGGATGTGGATGTGGATTAGCAGCTGCTGATTGAATCGGCAGGTGGCGACAGTCTCCCCGATGTCCCTCTCCCTGATGTCCCTGGCCCCGATGTCCCTCTCCCCGATGTCCCTCTCCCTGAGGCACGCCTGGATGGCTCGGTAGACAAAGAGTGAACCAGTCCTCGCGTTGCAGAGGAGGCGGTGGTTGTTGCGTTCGGGTTATGGTCGGGTTCTTGTCTTCTTCATTTCGTTTGTTCTAATCTATCTATCTCAGGCACTGATTATTACACTCGTCGCGAGGTTTTTGGATCGCTCAAGGTTTATTTTATTTATGGGTTTTGTATTGGTTTTATTTTGTTGGTTTTATTTTATTCATAGTATTATGGGACATTGCGCATGCAGCATGTTTGCAACTCCTCGCATGTAAGGAACCTCCTTGTGTTGGTGTTGAGGCTCAATAAGTTGAATGAAAGTATCGTGAGCTTACACACGAGCCTGCTCAGGCCCGGCACCAACTTTCGTCCCTTTCTACAGTGTATACTCCACTCCTAGCGTGTCATCGACAATGCCAGAGAAGACCCTTTTCCGTTGACCCGAATTTTCATGCCGAAAGAAGTTCACCTCAGACAGCTAGCGACTTAAACATATCAAATTACACCATCCTGAACACCTTCAAGTTGCACGCCAGAAGAATCTGACTATTCGCAGAGCGCCCCAACGCGTTGAACCCGCTCAGCGTCGTGAATTCAACACTGACAAAGATTCAGTCAAAGACTTGGACCTGTTTCCCTATGCCGAACACGTTGAAAACATCGCAGACTTGGTGTCTCAACCACCGCCACCTCTGCCACAGACGGAAATCTACCCCGTCGCCGGCGCTCCGCTGATCGATTACATTGCTGAGCCATGGTAACGCGACCCTCAGGGCTGCCTTGAGACCAATCTACAAAACAATCCCTACTACCTGTTTGCGACGCGTGAAGAGTACAAATATATCCACTGTGGGATCAAGAAGAAGGGCATGGAGACGTACTATGACAACGTGTTGAAGGAAGAAAACACCGCACTGCGTTTCCCAAGCTTCACTAACGGGGATTGTGTCCAGCAGCTTGTGGCTAGCATGCCAGATGATCAGGCTCTCAGGGAGTGGGAACTACACACTCTCGAGGATATGAGATGGAATGACAATCACCAACGCCCTATCAAATACTGGAGTCGAGACATCATCCAAAGCATGAGATGGTTGATGCGGCAGCCAGCCTATGCCGAGCATATCATTTTCGCCCCTCAGCGTTGCTTTAACAGCGACACGCCCCCGAAACTCCTCTATACTGAAATGCACACTGCGGACTGGTGGTGGGTGACACGGGTAAGGAGAGATACTCGAGGATAATAACGTGCTAATTGACGTTTAGTCAACACTCAGAACGGGGGATACACTGGTTCCCTTGATCTTCATGTCCGACGGAACACATCTCTCGAATTTTGCTGGCAACAAGAAAGAGCGGCCTGTATATATGACAATTAGCAATCTTTCTTCGAAGATCCCCCAGATGCCCTCAATGCACAGGGTCGTAATGGTCGCTCTCCTACCAATTCCAATCAAGAACCGCAATATTCCTCACAAGTGGCTGGATGAGCAGCGGCAAACAAACCGAGAGGTGCTGAACGAAGTACTCAGGCGGCTACTCCAGCCACTCACCTTTAAACAAAATCCCAGCGCTGGGAGCGGGTATTACAACGTTCTCTGTGCAGATGGCAACTTCAGGCGTTGCAAACCGGTTTTAGCAGCATGGCTTGCAGATTGCCCAGAGTATGGCGACCTACATCATCTCGAGCGGCATGTATGTTTTTGGTGCAAGTGTCCAAAGAACGAACTTGGAGATTATGTGCATCCTGACAAGCAACACCCCCGGCAGGATCGCAACCTATATAGAACCCTCCACGATGTCATCACCAAGGCAGCCGATGCCAAACTCTCGTCGCGCCATGTTCACCGACGATTCAACATGTTTTGACATATTCGCTGGATTGTGAGCGACCTCCCTAAGCCCGACCTCCTCCATACAATGCAGATCGGCATGCTTCACCACCTCCAGGAGTGGATTTTCCACTTCATGAAGATGCACAAACGGCTCGACAAGTACAATGCAATCTGGTTATCCGTGCCTGCTTACCACAACCTCACACCAAAAAATAAGTGATATGAGGAAGTTTCTCAATGGAAGGGGAAGGAGATGAAGGAAATGAGCCGGTACCTGCTTGGAGTTGTAACCCAGTCTCTATGAGGCGGAAACCCCGCTCAGCGTCCCGTATTCAATCGCGCAATTGAGTGCACACGGGCATTGTTAGAATTCTATATGTATGCTCGACATAAATCTCACGATGATGCAACATTGAGCTACATGGAGGACGCCTTGCATTGTGTTTACACCTTCAAAGATGTTTTCTTACTTGGGTGAGCCGGCAAAAAGGCAAAGGCAAAAGGCAATGCCCTTAGAACAGAACTCGTGAAGAAGTGAATGGTAGACGAGGAAACAAATGCTGAAACTTGGACGCCATCCAAGAAGCAGTGCAAAATGAATGCCTGGCGGGATTATATCAGCCACGAGATAGATATTTCCAAGGAGTTAGATGCCGACTTCAACTTTCCGAAGTTCCACTTGATGTCTCATTGGGCAGAACTGATTCATCGATACGGAGCGTTGCAACAGTATTCTGCCAAGAGACATGAACAAGCACATACAACGAACCTCAAGGACAGTTGGAATGCCTCCAATCACAATCTCGACTACCTGCCACAAGTAATCACCTTTCAGCGTCGCATTGTCTGCTTCGAAATGAGAGCGCTCAATCTCCAAGCCCTCGCTCAGCGTCGGGAGAACAGCGCTGCCGCCTGCAAAGTCCTCCTTCCGGTGCTGATGTGGCTGCCCCCCTGAGCCTCCAGTCATATGTGAAGCCCGAATTCATGGGACCCCAAACTTGCCGTGATGGAAAGCATCCTGATGCTATGATCAAAGACTTCAGAGCATTACTCGACATTACGCAAGACGCAACGCACTGCGTGGCAATATACAACAGCACCCGGGAGTTTATCAAGCATAAGAGTCGTAACAAGATGTATATATTGGATGAACAACTGCACGCAATGGAGCTCTGTATTTACCATGATATGAAGGTTCAAGTTGAGGGTTTCGAATGTGAACGCATATCTCAGATGGGTCGATGCACAAGAAGCCAGAGCTGGTGCAGAGAGGATCGACGGAACGACTGGGTATGGGTAAAGCAATGCCCGGGGAGGTGTTATGTCGCGCTGAATGGGCGTCTCCCATGGCAACTGCAACGACTATTCAAAATCAAGCTCCAAAACAAGGATGGAGATTTCGTTGAGTACTGGTTAGCCTTGGCGCTCACCACAATACCTGAAAACTCGGGTAACTTGAATCCCGTCTAGAAATTCGTTCAAGTAAGAAAAGCACCGGCAGCCATTGCTTTGAAAGATTTCAGCGTGGGAAACTTCGTCGGCTGCGGGCAAATAATTCCAGAGATAGCTACAAGTAGTAAGACAGGAGATGGACGGAAGGAGCGATGGATTGTCAATAGCCACATAGATCTGGCGACTTGGAATGATGTGTATAATTAATAAAGAGAGAATTGCATTTTGCGCGCAGGTAGAAGGAACGCGAGGAGAGATTTTCGCAACGTCATCCATTGCATAGCAATCCCGATGCAAGCGCGTACACAATGAACCGATTCCGACGTATGGTCACCGTTGGCCACAACGCCCGAGTGTTCGTTTAAAATAGGAGACCAACAGAGCGAGAAGAAACGGTGAAACCGCGATCAGAGGGCGATATGCAACGCGACGCATGGTATTGAGGCAGGGCGCAGAGTAATCTGCCACCGGGGTGACTCTGACCCCTCTGACGGAGCACGTCCACTCTGACGGAGCCATTCCGCCCCGACGGAAATATTTTTTGCTGATGTAGACACTTTGGTCAATTTTACTATTGTTACTAAGTAATATCAAATGCTTTCAGACCAACCTGAAGCTAAGCAAAGTGCTCACAGATAATGCCATAGCATTTTCAGAACCTGCTGACAGAATCTGCTGTTGTGGATACCCATTAAAAATGCGACACAGGTTGTCTTATAGGATGCTCAATATTTGAGGCAGCTGAGACCTTTGTGCAGATCTGCAAGAGATCATGAGAGCAACTGAGACCTCTGTACAGAACAGCAGGAGATTTTGAACTTGGTGCTGTATTCTTACAGTGGGAATTTCTTAGATCCCAAATTATATAGCTACTAGTTAATTTGTTTATGATATTTGTCTTTGTTAGATATTTGTATATTACAATTATAAGAAGATTCTCTACATTATAATATAGTATGTATTATGTACCTAAGTTTATCTATATATGTATATAAGGCCAATCAGGTAGTAGATAATACTTGAGTACAATTGGAGAAATATTTGCAGATGTTGAATAAGTTAATATGAAATCCAGTTGGAGGCTGTGATTGTGTGAAAATGAAGGCTATAATGGAGTGAACTTAGAGATACACTTGGCAGTAGCAATCAAGAAAGTTTGGAGATGGACTTGAAGAATACAATCGAGTGAATTTGTAGTTACACTTCATCAGCAAAATGTAAATCGGTCCAGAAGCCACACACAAACCTCCTAGACACTTTGGTCAACCCCACCAGCGCTCCCAACAACTTACAGTTGCTCCCAGCCCCCCATTGAGCTAAGCCATGTGCTCTGAGAGACTGCAAGAGCATTCTCAGGTGCTCCTGGAAGCACCTGCACTTATAAAGGTGCAATTAGAATGCTATGAGATTTGACTTATAGGATAGTTAAATTTTTGGAGCAGCTAAGATGTTTGTGCAGGTCTGCAGCAGTCTTCAAAAGCAGCTAAGACTTCTGCACAGCTCTGTGGGAGACTTGGTGCTGTATGCTCACAGCAGAGATTGTGAGGGTTTTATAACCAACAGGTATTTGGTCTATTGTATTTGTCTTTGTTATAGTCACAAGATTCGGTACATTATTATTTGGTATTTATCATCGAAGTCTCTCTAGATATATACACACAGTGCTCGAATGTAGTTGGAGGAGCACCTGGCGATGCTAATTGAGAGCACATATATCAGCAAAATGTAAATTGGTCCAGAAGCTACACCAAAACCTGCTGGACACTCTGGTTGCCCTCACCAGTACTTCTAAGTACTTCCAGATGCTCCCAGCCCCCTGGAGCTTTGCAAAGTACTCTCAGGTTCTGCAAGAGCATTCTCAGATGCTCCTGAAAGCACCTGCAGTAATGGAAATGCATTTAGGATACTACGAGATTTGACTATGAGGATAGTCAAATGTTGGAACTGCTGAAACCTCTGCCCAGGTTCGCGGAAGATGTCAAGAGCAGCTGAGACCTCTGTGCAACATCAGTGGGTGACTTGGTGCCATATTCTCACAGTGGTGATTCTTAGGGTTCCACAACCACAAGGAATTTCCTCTATCATATCTGTCTTTGTTTCAGTTACAAGATATGCGATACCATTATATGTCATGTAATATCTAAGTCTCTCTATATATATACATAGGAAGATACAGGGATAACAGAGATGGACTCAACAACAGGGAGTATATATTTGGGAAACCCAGGGTAGATAGACATCATCGCATTATATGAAATACACACCCTATCTTTCCCAGCTCTTTGTGCCACGCTCTCTTGCCAAGCTTTGATAGATCCACATCCTTTGTGTGGTTTCTCATGCACTCTTGCCAAGTGTTCATAGATTCATGCAATTTGTGTAGGTCATCACGGCTGGGTATTCCTTCATATTCTCTTACCCTCTTCGAGCCAGAACCTCTCTTCCTCATGAATTCCCTTCAGATGTCATGATCGGTGCAGTTGACTGTTGATGATGGGCCGTCTGAAGTGTAGCTTCACCATTTCACCACACAGTCATTGAGTGAACTTAGACACGCACTGTGAGAATGTGATTAAGCAAGTTTGGAGGCTTTGATCATATGAACTTGGAGGCTGTAATCATGTGAGTTTGGAGATACAAGTGGAGGCCGTGATTGACCGAGTTTGGACATACCCTTGGAGGCCAAGATCTTGCAAACTTGGAGGCCGTAATCGTGCAAGGTTGGAGATACACTTGCAGAGTATGATCGAGCAAGTTTGGAGATGCACTTGGAGTCTGTAATTGAGCAAGGTTGGAGTTACACCTGGAGGCTGTGATCGAGCGACTATGGAGATGCACTGTAACACTGAGAGCTCCACTCAAGGTTCTAATCAATAAAAGCCCCTAATAAATTCCAAACTGATAAAGAAGAACAATAATAAGGCTTCACTCAGGATGCATATAAAGATTACCACCCGCAGAGACATAAGGTAACTGTTGCATTCTGTGCTTCAGATACATAGTATCGACTGAACAGTATAGACTTAAGGTATCTGTTTACTGATGTACATGACTCAAGAGTATTCTACTCAGATGTATCCTCTGAACCAGCACACTATTGTGCTTGCCCACAGGCTTGTTCAGACTCAGAAGTATTATCCCAACAACCGGTACTTATACCCCAGGACCCACCATCCCCAAGTGCAATGACTTCAAGTATTGACTTGTTTTATAAGAAACAGCAAAGTAGTTTCGCCTCTGCAGAAGGAGAAGTACTGACTCCAGAGTATCCTATCAGAAGTATCCTCTGAAGTACCACGCTATCGGGTTTGCCTCAGACTTCCTCTGGACTCGAAAGTATTGTCTTGGTCTCTTTCCGATCAGTAACTTGGTTCAATGAAAGTACTAAAATTAACGAAGTATAAAGAGGAATAGGTATATCTATAACTTAGAACTGAAAGATAAATGTACAACTGTGGACGTCAAGGGAGAAGTCTCCTTGTTGACTTCGATGCAGAACTAAAAGATAATTCACTGGTATAAAGTTGAGGTTTAACCTCCAGGTTGGGAAGGTTAATAGATAACTATAGATAGATGATATAGTCGATAGTATGTTATTGATATCCTTCCTCTATATTGGTATCGCTGATTATATCTCCGATGATCCAGACCCTTAACAATCCTAAGACTGCCAAACCCTGCTTCAGAGTTTGCACACATAACTGCCTCGTCATTCTGAGTTTCCAAAATTGATAGTCGAGTTCTAACTGATTGGAGTAATAACTATATTATCAAGGTAATATGCTTGTATTGTGATATAATTGCTACTGGCGATACCTTGTATGAACATGAGCTTTTCTGAAGCCAATAATCAACAAATAGGTTTGTGTCATCATGAGACAGTGAGAGTGCCCTCTCAGATACCCACTGGGTACATAACACTTGAACAATTGCGGCAAACGACTGAACCCTTAATTGGACTATGCTCTATGTTAGGGGTTTTCCCCTAACAGCGATAATGATACTTGCAGTGCTATATGAATACATGTTACGGAGTTACTCTCGGTCTAGTCACGTGACATGCATAACACCTATTCATGGCACGCATGAGATCA
>Ga0307512_10002307_pt1 | contig 24624 bp, 24 predicted proteins | sample 14_EM_MG_FD_200267 | JGI IMG/M metagenome (GOLD analysis project Ga0307512, IMG submission 200267) | Populus trichocarpa ectomycorrhiza microbial communities from riparian zone in the Pacific Northwest, United States - 14_EM | ecosystem: Host-associated > Plants > Roots > Unclassified | place... | reverse complement strand
ATATATGGGAAAGGAGAGAGCATACTCGGCGAAGCCGAGTATCACATCCGGAGACCAATGCCGGGCATCACTGCCGGGGCTAGCCCTACTCCTCAGCATGGGGGCAGGCGAGGCCAATGGGGGCCGTTCGGGGCTGTAAGCCCCCATACGCCACAAAAGGCATCGGGCCAAATCCCATGCCAACACTCCCCCTTTGGCCCAAGGCGTTCCAAACAAAGTGGACAAACCAATTAGAAAGGGCGGAAGAGAAGAGAAAACAAATGAAGGCCCGGAAATCCTCCAAGTCCCAAATATCTATTGACAAAAGAGAAAGAAAGATAGGGAAAGACCTGAACCCTAACAAAGAAACACTCCCCGGAGACCAAATCCAAATCCAAAGAAAACATACACAGCGAATGATGTCCTGCCCAAATCCCATATCCGAAACAATCTACCCAAGACACATCCTTCGCAAACTCTCAAAGTCAAAATCCGTGTTCACATCCTGAAAGTCGTCACTGTTGTCATCCGTTTGCAGGGTCGAAGGTACGCAATGTACAGCTCACAACAGCGCTTCCTATCCTCGCCATGAGGAGTCTAGACTTCGTGGATGCATGGCCACAATTGCCACCGCCGGTCTCTTGGGGTCTACTGTCCCGAATCGCATAACCGAGCGTCGGCCGACATCGCCCAAGTATCCGCGGCCCATAACCCGTACTCATCGTAGATGTTTTCAATAGCGCACTGTATTTCCGAAGGATGTTGAGATAAGGAGTAGTTGATATCAACAAGTTGTCGACGCGAGGAGAGGTTGTCGACACAAACGAGTAGTCGACACAACGATGGTAGATGGTGGAGTAGTCGATACGAGGAAAGATGGTAGACACGCTGGTTGAGGTTGCACGCACAGTACTCGAGACTTCGGAGGTGCTCGATGCTTCCAGGTGTAATTGACATGTAGTCGGCAGGAGGAGAGGCGGTTGATGAGGAGAGGTGGTCGACACAAAGCCGACGGAAGATGGTAAGGGCGCAAAATCAGCCCAAGGAAGGTAGAGGACACGCAGTCGACTCAAAACAGAGAGGGGACAAGCAGTCAACCCAAAGAAGGAAGAGGGGACATGCAGTCAACGCAATGCTCGTGGACGATGTTCGATGCTTTCGGAGGCGGCGGAGTTTTGGAAACGATAAAGGTACTACTATTAGGCATCGATTCGATCCACTGCATCACAAGGCAGAGGAGAAACGATAAACAAAGAGAGATGTTGGCTCGATCCACTGGAACAGGGGCAGAGGAGAGGCAGTAACAAATACTAATAGTAGGCATCCATTCCGACAGAACTGAAAGTGGCGGACTCCAAAAGGACATGGTCGATATACGAGACTTTAACAGCTGGCGGCACTTCAGAAATGATAAAACTAATAGATGTTGATTCCAAAGAACTGAAAGCGCCGGGCTTATAACCTGTTGAGATCAATTGAGTACAAATAGAGATATTGAATTGACTATTGTACAAAAGTGATTGTCAAAAGAGCAAAGAGAGAGAAAGACAGGTGAATATATATGGGAAAGGAGAGAGCATACTCGGCGAAGCGGAGTATCACATCCGGAGACCAATGCCGGGCATCACTGCCGGGGCTAGCCCTACTACTCAGCATGGGGGCAGGCGAGGCCAATGGGGGCCGTTGGGGGCTGTAAGCCCCCATATGCCACAAAAGCCATTGGGCCAAATCCCGTGCCAACAATATGTTTAATGAAGCATGTAGTTCTTGTTTCTTAACACGCTCATGGCTTAATTCGACCAATGATAGTTACCATGCAGAAGTGGTTCATGATATTTAATTTGTTGATATAAGATCATCAGTTCCGTGCAGTTCAACTGTCATGGGAGGGTTGTGCATCATCGCGATTATGATTTCACGCGTTTGGGATAAGACTTCAGTAAACCATCAGTTCTATTACATTTACTACTATTATGATATATTGACGAAACCTAGAATGAAATCGCACACAAGAAAATCCTAAATCCGATCACTGACACCATTCCTAACCTCCAAGGAACATTGCACACTCCACAATCGTAATTCCATCGACTAATCCCATATTCTCCATGCTGGTCATGTTGGTGATGTCGTTGCTGTTGCTGTTGCTGTTGCTGCAGGGGATGGGCTGGCTGCTGCGAGTGATGGCAGACCCACCCATAGGCAGAACAGCTGAGAATCACATACTAGCTTCAGTAGCAGCAACACAGCTGCTGAGACGATTACAAGAATTGTTGGGCTGCTCTATCAGCTCCTCAGGGAGGTAATCAAGGAAGTCCTCATCAAAGCTGCCCTGATCGTTGTGAGGTTGTGCCATTGCTAGGTCCATACCAGTTGAGTGAATCCTTCGGTGAATCATGCTGCAGATATTGTATTTCTTTTTGGCTTGAACCTCTGGCAAGGAAGAATGAAAATCTGCGTCAAGACAACGAAATACATCTGTGCATGCATTATTCACCCCGTGATTAATGTTTCTTGTATCCCACTTACGTTGTGCTCCACCTCCTGGACCATACTCTGGTGGGACCTTAAACTCGCCTGCTTTCCAGGCCAACAGACAATTGTGGATGGCTGTTGTGGTGAGGGTAATGAATATTGGGTTGATTTAATCAATCAATGATCTATCTTTCATTCCCATTTATCATATGCCATAGAAGTATGTCTGGGGGATAAGGTCTACAATCTCAGTCGCCGCAAATCGAAACTTGCACTCCTAAATTGATCGTCCAGACAACAATCAAACAGGAAGGGAACTTTGAACTTACTTCACGAACATTTGTGGGGCATGTAAACCTGTACTTGGCCAATAGCCAGGCTACCATTGTCCAGATCTCTGTAGGTGACGGTGTTCAAAATCCGTGAATGGAGTCGATTGAGGTTAGTGTTAGCAATGGGTCCAGATAACCCACCAGCGGTCAGGGTTTTGACCTGCGGTTCGGTTCGGTTCGGTTCCAGAACTGGCCAGAAACCCGAACCGCATTTGGCTTGGAAGGTTGTTACCCGGCCCGGACATAGAACCGCAGGTATTTGGCCTGGTTGGAATTGAACAGCGGTTCCAAAGTTACAGTTCCTACTGCTTTGGCTCCAATTAAGTATGTGAGTTCTGATCGTACTGTGAGATGATCAGTACGTAGATTATGCAGAATTATGAGCTCTTTCACCTCCAGCATTCAGATTTGCGATCCGACTGATATTCGTTGAGTGGCTGTGAACAAAAGGCCAATTCTCAGCGAAATTCACCGGTTTTCGATCGCGACTCCACGAATATTGGTCGGATGGCATATCTGAAAGCGGGAGGTGAAAGAGCTCGTAAAACTGCACAATCTATGTACTGATCATGTCACAATACGATCAGAACTCAAATACTCAATAGGAGCCAAAGTTGTGAGGTTGAAATGCCGGGTTGTTGGTGGTACAACCGGCCCAATTGCAACGGTCCGGGTTTTTGTGTGGTAAAAACCGTTGCAACAGTTCGGTTCCGGTCCCAACCCCAACCCGGAACCGTTCTAGCAGGTTGGAACTGTTGCTAATACTATTTGAGGTGTTGCAGTGGTATACCATTGCTGTACGGGAGCAAGTTATCTTTGTGAGAGCCTGATGCACAATGTCAGTGATTAAAAGAATTGTTGATAATTCATTTACCACTGAATTGTAGGCAGGTGGAGGGTCTGAGTTTCTCTGGGCTGGATCAATCCTGGCAATTTCCTCATACCACCAACTATGAATCTGGGCGGTCTTCACCGCATTCGTGGCAAATGGATTCACAAAAATTGCGTACTTGATAGCTAGAGGCTTCACACATGCCATGACCATCACCGGAACGCGTGAAATGGTTGTCTGGGTGTTGTATTCTGCGCCGACGATGAGGCCTGTCACGTTGTCAACAAAGTGCCCATATCGCCACAGATTTTGAGATTTCCATGCAACCAATCGCTCACCGGCTATGTTTGAATCCTTCCTCTAGTAGATATATACATTAGCAGGTGGATTCAATCATTGAAACATGTAATCAGATACCATCTTGGATGCCAGCGGCGCAGGCACGCGTTCATCCTCCTCCTCCGAGACAATATTGACCTCCTGACGCTCACGATGTAGGGGTAGTGCAGACGAAATAGGTAATTGAGTTGCCACGACTCTCCCTCCAAGTGTTGACTTGAAGGAATAGTTTGGTGGCTGTTTGCCCATTACTTTCCAGGATGGTTGCCGAAGAGGCTTGTTGTCAGATTTTGAATTGTGATCTCGACTATCGTTGTAATTGTCGAGTATCGTGCCCAGATTGTCATCAAGATCCTCATCATGGATAGATCGTCTGCTTCTCCTGGCGCTGGAAGGAAGAGGAGGTGGAGAAGTGCGGCACCTTCTTGTCATGATTCAAAAAGGCGGCGAGTGATAAATACGAAAAATCAAAGGAGTGACTAAAGGAAATGTGAATGAATGTACAGTAAATGAATTAAAGCGTTGTGTAAAGGAAACAAAGCGTTGATATGATTAAAAGCATCGTCGTAATGTGTCTCTTATCTATTCGACGATTCAAGGATCTTGGCTTGTCCCGCTACCCACACTTCCAACTCCTTGGATGGATGGGAACTCGGAACTAGGAATGGCAGGTGACAAGCATGCCACAGGGTTGTTGATTGGCTTCCTTCGATGAAAATTGTTATCGCAATGAGCTAAAAACCATTCACGTTTTACTAATCATTCAGGCTAACTTCCGCTGTGTAAAAATACCAAACTACCAATTACATGATAGCCATATACAGAGTCCAATCGCTGCTACTATGCCTTTCCCAAAAATAAACGTCTCAATGATTCATCCCAATATTGTGAACTCTCAACACAGCCCTTCATCCATGAATATGAATGATGTAATAATAAAATAAACAAAACACCAAAAAGAGACCCAAAACCTCACCAAAAAACTCCAAATTATCACCCATCCATCCACCCTCCACAGTGCCAGAAAAATACCCACCCACAACCTAAATCCTTAAACAACCGTCCAGCCAGCGCATTCCATCTTCACAATGACTAATTTGCAGCTGGGCAGCTGCTTGTAAACTTCCAATTGGCCAAAGAGCCTGCAGCGGGAGGATTCACAATGTGATCGTGCTCGCGTAGCCAAAGCCACATTCTCATCAGCAACAACTGTAGGTTGACAGCTCTGGTCATGTTAAGGTGCAGCTTTGTTGCATCAGTGCGGATCTGCGTGTGGCTCGCGTACTAGTTAGTTCTGGCGAGATGTCGGGGCGATCATTAATAACATTCACTTCTATACGTACGAAGAGGCTATTTGCCCACATTGGTAGTAACACTCGACTTCTGATGGCATCACAAGCATCAGAAGCGATCGAAACACAATGCATGATGGCGGATTTGCTTGGTTCATCTTCGAACCAGTTGTTATGTCTTTGGTGTTATGGGTATACTTCCGGATCATACAGGATCATTCAATAATTGAAATAGTGATACTCAATCCGAAATCACGAATTATCACTCGGATTTCCCAATTTGATCAACCTTCCGGATTTGTTCACCTATTGGTAATATCTCCATTGCCATACCTTCGAACGAATCGATCAACGACAGCGATCGAGCTGAGCATAATTAAGATATGTGTTATCTAGAGGTCGGTATTGGTCATAGGATCCCTATTGTCAATGGTCATACCTTATCGGCAGGAATCCTTATTCCTAGTCGCCAAACAAACGACTATTCCCTCATGCTCCAGTGGTTCATTCATTATGAGATGAGATGTCGTCAATATCAGAACACTATCACATCTCGAGATATGCAGAGTCATATACGCGATAAGTCGACAACCAATAATCGATATATTGGAGCCCAGTCGACCGAATGCACTTATAGGAATCAACCCTTAGTTCGGCCACACTTCCCTGGTCTGGGTAAATGGGACCTTGGATTCATATGTCCTGAGTGGCGCAGGATACTCTCTGTTCAATATATGGCAAATCAACTCAGTGGCAGAATACTGAATATATGGCTCCAGTAAAGCGTAGTCAAATTAAGGGTTCTGTTGTTTGCCGCAATCATTAAACCGTTACATACCCGATAAGCTCGTAAGTGGACGAGGTATCGCCAATAGTAATAGTGTCGCAATATGAGCTCATTACCTTGTTGACAAAGTTAATACTCATGGGAGTTAGAACTCCACCATCAATGGTAGAAAGCAAAGATGATAAGGCAGTTACGTATGTGAAGTCCGAAACAGGCTTTGGCTGTCTTAGGATTGTTAAGGGTGTGGATCGTCTGATATATAGCAGCGATACCGACATGGAGGAAGGACATTGATAACATTCCATTGAACATACAATCAACATTTAGATTTATCTACGGATACCTATTGACCTTCTCGACCTGGAGGTTAAGCCTTAACTTTATTCCCATGTATTATCTATTAGTTCTGTATTGATGTCAATGAGGTTACTTCTCTATTGAAGTCCGGAGTTGTACATTCTTCTTCAGTCCTATATCACGGATAAACCTATCACTCTTTATAAATGGTTATTGTTAGTACCTTCGTTGAAGCAGGTTGTCGATCGGGAATTGAGCAAGACGATACTTTGGAGTCCGAAGGAAGTCAGAGGATCAGCCCGATAGCATGATGATTCAGAGGATACATCTACCAGGATACTCTTGAGTCGTAACTACTCCTTCTGCTGAGGCGAAACTACTTTGCTGTTTCTTATAGACAAGTCGATACTTGGAGTGGTCATATTCCTGGACAGTCAGCCCTCGAGTATAAGAGCCGGTTGTTGGGACGATACTCTTGCATCTGTTAGAAGTCCGAGAGTCATCATGATAGTATGGTGGTTAAGAGGATGCTTCTTTCAGGCTCTCCTCGAGTTGTGTACATCAGCATACTGATATCTTAAAAATGATACTCTTTAGTCAGTACAATCTATTGGGAATAGAGAACCGAACAGTTACCTTGTGTTCTTTGGGTGTTAATCCTACTATGCATCCTGAGTGAAGCCTTATTCATCTTCTTCTTGATCAGTCCGGAACTCATTAGGGGCTTTTATTGATTAGGACCTAGGGTGGATCTCCCGGTGTTACACCAGTGGACTGCCAGCGGCTCAGAGGCATCCCAGGAGTCTTCCAACTTTGTGGCTCTTCCTGCTACATCAGCAAAATGTATTTTAGTCGCTGGGAGCCTCCAAGAGTGTCTGAGAGGATGTGGAGTGTAAACTTAGAAGGGTCAATTTCAGGAGAGTATCAGACCCTAGGAGGGCATTCCGGCCGGCCTTCGGAGTAACTGGGATCTGTGATGACTGGTATGGGAGCACCATGGGAGCGGTTGTGAAAAGTTTGGGAGCACCTGGGACTGTCGCCCAACCAATGCGGGAATCCCAAACTAACTCCAAGAGATGCTGGGTTCTTATGGATATTCATTCGAAGGACTGCAGGTGTTATCTGAGATTCTCCGGACGTACATGAGCAATAAGAATACCCTCCACATCTGATGCATAGATTATTGTTCATTATCAACCTCTAAATCATACTATAGTACCCAGCATCTCATCAACATTCTATTGATTGCATCGCTACATTAAGGAAGAACCAAAGAAAATGACGAGTGATTCAAAAATGAAAGTAGGTAAAACCGTAACAATAACCCGACAAAGCGATCGGAATGATATCAATCGAACACAGTCTCAATGTCATCCACCAAATCTCCCATCTCATCAGGGCCGACAAACGCAGGAACACACAATTCATCAACGGCGCAAAGAAGCTGGAGGCGCTCCTTATATTTCTGAATGATTCGGGCCTGGCGAGTGGGTGAAATTGAATTCCAATGTCGTTTGGCTCGATTTGTGATATCTAAAAGGGTTGGAATTAAAGTTAGCTTGCGGTGAATCAAAATGGAGTTTGAAAGGCAATATGATGAATTCGGGGGAAAAAGAGGTGCGCCACCAGGAATGGAGGAGTGCCTGATGACGTGTGAGGTGGTCAAGGGGAGTGCTGATGGTGATGCAGAATGAAATTGAGAGGCGCAAATCCAGGCCAAGGAGCGCCGACGGGGATTGAGGAGCGCCTATGCAGCGGAGCAGCCCATCCATGCTGAGCAGCGCCGAACGGGGAGGGAGGTAAAGAGTCTGGAATGAAATAGAGGTGCTCCTAATCGAGGTTGAGGAAGGGATTGAGGAGCGCCCATCCGAGAGGAGGAGTGCGGACAGAAAAGGCAATATGGAGCACTGAATGAAATATCGAAGCACCAATCCAGACTGAGGAGGGCCGAGGGGATCAAGGAGCGCTGACGGAGATTGAGGAACGCCGACGGGGATTGAGGAGCGCCGACGGGGATTGAGCAGCGCCTATTATAGCGGACGAGCACCATTGGGGGGGGGGGGTTTGAAGCAGCCCCACCATGGACAATTTGAATTTGATGAGTGCAATGGCTCCGGCAGAAATGCAATCTGTCACCATGGAAGGGCAAAATTTACCTCAATATTCATCTTGAGAAATCATAACTGTAACCTTCTTTCCAGTGGCATACTCAGACAGCGCACAATGAATAGCTGCAGCCACAAGCGCTAATATCTGTGGTGTTAGAGGTTGAAAGAACTGCGATGTGGTCGGTTGTTGCCCCAAGCTATTGGCGGTGAAGAAAAATCGGTGGTAGATTAAGTCAAGCACTTCCATCCGCGTGAACCAAGGCTTCTTGTCATCAATGACCTTTGCGAGATACGCATCGTCAGACAAGAGCTCCTTAATTTGGATTCGAAGCTCAGTCTCTGATCCTAAATCCAACCGGTAACTGCGGACAATAGTTCGATGAGCTCCATCTGCTAAGCGCCCTCGAATGGTACTAATCTTTAGTTTTAACTATGTATGTTTCGAGGTTTAGTATCATCATAAGTTCAATCGAGGAGCAGAAAACAGAACATACACTTACAGCCTCTCTGGTTTGCGGATCGATTTTAAGAGATGGACCACTGGGCAATTGACACACAGATGGAGTACCTACAGGAGCACCTGCTAATGCCCACTGACGATCCTGGGCTTCAATGGCTTGTTTCCAAGCTTCGTCAACCATCGAGTACTTCTCATCAGAAATGATTGGCCACGGGGTCTTTGTGAATACGATCGCCTCCATGAACCTTTTCGCTAACTCACAAGTAGCCTTTTGGTGTTGAGGAACGTTGTGATCTCCACTGGCCATTGGTTGAGGAACACTCTGGTCTCCACCAGCCTTGGGAAGTGGGAGCGCCTGTACAACGTCAGACTTGCGTGATATGTTGATGACTGACTTTTGGCGTTTGAGCAATGGTGGTGCTATCGCCCCGGCCGGATGTCGCAGATTTGGAAGTGCAGCGCGGGCAATGACTGTATCTGCACGGCTCCATTTCTTTGGCGGTGGCACCCTTGTCGTTCGAATTGTCTTATCACGGCGCGCCTGGTCCAGATGGAGGACCGCTTGCCGGATTTCCAAATCGCCTTCTTCGATATCGGATGACAAGGTAGACTGTCCAGGGTCTTCACTGTCGTCATTGCTGATCTCCCAATCGGTATCGTCATCATCCTGATTCATCAGAAATATAGCCCGCACATTAGCTATCTCCAACACTATACTCGAAGGCTCAGTTGGATGTTCAAACATTTGATTGGCAATGAAGATTGGCTGTCTTCTGCAATGCACGTGCAAGTGCTCTCTCAAGGTGTGCTTCTTGGTTCTTCTGTGAATAGTGATTCCTCACCTGGCTGGCCGTAGGTTCCATGTTTGATGAAGTGAAGTTGGGAATGTAGAGGGAAGTGTATAAGGGTAAATATAGTACGAAGTTTAATAGAATAACGGGAAAACAGGGCAACAAAGTAACACGCGGTGGAGCAGGATGCAATTCGAGGCGGGCCTGGACGAGTAACGCTCTGCGAGGAGGATGCAATTCGAGGCGTGCCTGGAAAGAGTCCGGAAGACATGTCTGCGGTTCATACTTATAGTCTTGATGCTGGTTCTTTGTTGTGATTTCTGAAGCGGCAGGTGCACCGGATTGGAGGGATTCTTCATGCCCCCAATTCCCGAAGGTTAGCACTCGTATCCAAGTCCGCTATTGATGCATGAATTGGAGGTTGGTTTAAGCCAACATGCCTAGAATTGAGCCAGACGCACCTGAAGAACTCGAGACATTGACATGGTTGTATCACTAACTAACTCTCAGGGCCGGGCATATGGAATACTGAGAAATGGGTTGATCGTAATCGCCCCTGCATATAACTCTGCCGAAAGTAGTTCATTTTGCCTCTAGTTCGAGCATATGAGAGGTGACTGCGTGGCATAGACTTGTCGGTGTGTTGATGAATCTTGCAGGACTGGGATGGAGGATAGAGTTGGGACCATCGTGAGTGTCAACAGTTGAAGTTACCTGGGTTAAAACTGGGTTTGTTGCTGATAGTGGATAAATATGAATCTCTGAATGTGGTATACCAGTCGGAAGGACACCCTATTTTCATGATATTCTGTTGTTTTAGGATTCTGCAGCAAAGTTAGTGGTCGATTAGGCAATGTCGTGTGCAGAACTTCACTTTCAGCGGTCCGAGTCTGCTGAATCACAATATGTATGTAGTAAGTGTAAGTGAAGGCGGAGGATTTGGGATTACAAAGGCGAGACTCAACTTAGAGGAGGAAGAATGGTAAAGGTACGATGAAGATTCAGGGGTAGTCTGATCGATTCCAGTTGTCGTCAATGCCAAGATTGCTAGCGAATGGGTCATTAATTGTCACTCACATTAAGATGCAGCTCATAATATCTTGTAAGAACGAGATGAATGCGTCATGAGGCTTCATCTGACAGCGGAAAGAGAAATAACAGCATGGAGTTCCGGCCAATTGTGGTGCCACGAGCATTGAATCTGCATGCAGGATTCAATCTAATGTAATGGCTGGGATTGTAGGCTCGCCTGATGTTAACAGTTACTTGTACTCTCAGAAACTGCCTTTTCTAAACTTGAGCTTTCATCACGATTTGTGCTTCATCCACTCTTGGGATTGGATGTTGGCGGAAATCAGATATTGTCTGTATATGATTTGTGACGAACTTCAGGAGTTCAAGATATGCGGTGGCCGGGAGCTTGCTGGTCACTGATTGAGCTGTTGAGCTGAGACTGGCATTCAGATTATATCTCTTCGAGCGCTCTTGATGGAAATCGGTTCATAATCTATATTAAGATACGGGTTTCTGGCGGCCCAAATATAAAAGTTAGTCAAAATGTAGTTACGTCTGCATTAGAAGCATTGTGAATTTAAGCCTATTCGAGGAAGTGTGGTATACAAGTGAGCAGGATTTGCCAGTCATCTGCAGAATCGCTGAGCAGAAGCTGTCTTTGGAGGTTCACTCTCTCAAGCTGCAGCTCGATTATGGAGCCCGAATGACAGAAGCTATTTTAGGATCTTGGAAATAGAAGGTCCGAACATACATCTCAGTCAAAATCCAGTTAAGTGTCGTTACATATCGCCCAGGGCTGTGCATCTACGGTAAGCGTGTGGTGGACACCTTCCTCCAACAGATAGGTTGACACGGAGCGTGACAGTTATGGCAATTAAGCGGCGGCCTTCACATACCAATCAAGCATAGATTCAGATATCAGATTAGGCCGAGCGGGATGAGCCGCGCCTGCACCCAACAGTTTAGTGTCTGAAAGATGACACTCTGTGTGTGCTGGCAGCCACAGATTCAAAGCATTCAGGAAGGAGAAAATATGCTTGGAATGGAGCAAAATGAATCATTCAAGGGCAATGCGAAGTGGGTATACAGAGTTCAGAGGCGTGCCTGGAGTGGGATCATATGTAAATAATGAGTGGCTGCTGGTCAAAATTGGCCGGTGAATAGAATATGCATGCATTGTCAAATCTGAGACCATCAACCGCGACAGGTGACTGGATTTGAGGTGTGCCTGAACTTCATTCCTGAGCGAGGAAATACTCGGCTGTATGCTTCGGGTAAACCTGGAATACGCAAGCCGTGTCTCAGGATACGATACATCAACTCGATATCACTTAGACTGTCTGTCTATCCTTCGATGATTCGAGATATACTGTACTGGATCTGTCTCAGGAGGGTCGAGAAGTTGAGAGCGTTTCTCTTGTGCAATCGACTGTAAATTATTCAACATTGATGATTCAGTGAATATCTCGAATTCTTTTGTGACTCTAGAATCCGGTGCACCTGAAATAGACAAGCAACAAGCAATTGGAATCAAACTTGGAAGATCAGGCGCACCTGAAAACACAGATCTCGTTTGAAGATTTCAGAATCACAATTCCACGGACAATATATGATGAAGATGAGCAGTGACTGCAGCTCGACAGATTCTCACACAGAGAAATATATGGTAGCGCGGAATTTCACTTGGTCCACCATTAAACTGGTGCACCTGGTTTTCATCACATATTGGATCATCCAAATGAGGCTATGATTCAGTTTACCAGATATCAGTTTACCATTGCCATCATGTCATATTTATCACTATAATCATCTAACACGAAATGGAGTCGAACACTAAACAATACTCCTGGACACCTCAATTGCGCCTTATTCTCCAGTTCATTTGCCTATTTTGCATCAGTCGGTGAGATTGTGTTGGATGAATGTTTAAAGAGGCGTACCTTGATTACACTGCCCAGATAATTATTGTTCATCTTCACCATCTGACGACATGAAGTCTCCATGCTCTGTAAGCCGCTTCGTATGGTCCTGACGACACTCTAGAATCCTGTTTATCATCATCGTCGTGATGTTCGGTAGGTTCATCAGACCATGCAGGACTCTCATTTGAGCCACTCCAGAGCTGGTGGAGATCACTTGCTCTATTATCATAACCATTGGGTCCAGTGTTCAGTAGCCATCTGTGTGGAACTCTGTTTTGCCCCAGTCGGACGACCTGTGCAAATGCCTGGCGCTGCTCATTTAATACCCAGAATTTCTGAGTTATTACCGCATGGTTTGCCGCTGTGAGATTGAGGCCTGTCCCACCCACTTTGGGTGTAGTTACAAACACAGACGGATTTGGGGAATCTTGGAATTTGAGCTGCATTTCTGTCTGCTCATCGTTGCCCATTTCCGCAAACATGTAAAATATATCCAAATTGTCCGCCAAAAACTGTGTGAGCCACCACTTCAAATGACGAACCTGGCCTGGCAGAGGCCAAAATAGCACCGCCTTTTGAGGAGGAGAAGGTGCACGTGGCAAGGTGCTTTTAAGACTTTCGGGTTCGTACAGGAGCGTCTCATTTGATGCTTCGTCCTTGTCAGGCTCGGGATACTCTGCAGATTCGTTGACAAGCATTGGCAGAAATGTGTCTCTCAGCCATGAGAAAATAGGAGAATCGACCCAACTGTCGAGTAGCCATTTATTGTACCATTTCCCTGAAACGTCATTCCGATCCTTGGTGTCTCCCAATACCAATGAGAAACATGCCAGGCGCCATCTATGAACCGTTCACGCTCCGGAAGTACCCCGTGAAGTGAATCTCTCCACAAGGGTCTTTAGTTTAGCTTGCTCGTCCTCAGTCCATTCGAGATCAACAAGGTGTGCAGTCTCTGACGGTATCTGAACAAGTGGTTTCCCATTTGGGAGTTTCGATTCTGACCACCTCCTTATCGTCCAGGGCTTTGCTATTTGGATCATCTGGTGTGCTGCATCCTGTTGAGTGTCCTGGTCTTCAGTCCGGATGGCATGCATCAAACTCTTCACTGCGGAATACAGTGCATTGGCACTGTGCATTGCCATCGCTGTCTCGTCCTCTGGATCTTCAGGCGCACCTGAAAACAGCCACATCGCCTGATAACACCGGTTATAGAGTGAATGGAATCCCGGAGTTGCAGTGACTTGAAGTTTGAATCCAATTCTCGCATTTGTCGCAATTCGCCAGCCCACATTGTTTTTCGTCTTGTATCGATGCGACTCATCAAAAACCCCAAAACTCCAGGAACAGTGTGAGAGTCGGCCATTGCTTGATGGTTTCGCTCTGGATGTTAAGGTATCATACAACACAAGGTGGATAGTCCATCGGTTTTCTGGCTCGTCAATACTGGTGTTCAAATCCTCGTGGGTGAGATTCGCATTTTTGGCGAGCAACAAGTTGATGAGTTTGAAATTGGTTCCATCTGTCATCTCGTCGATGACAGTCTTGAAGGTCTCTGGAACCACGGGCATTGTTACCACCAAGATTGGTTCATGGGCCAATATCTGTGCTGGGTGTCCGTGAGGCAGTATTGTCTGAATCTCCAATATGCGGCGGGGCACAGAATTCAATCTCTGGAGCGGATACCACTCCCATTCTTCACCGACAATGCCGGGAAAGTCGTTGTCCGCCAAAATCACCCACTCTTCAAGGGAATTCCCCCATACAATAGACAGTGGCAAACCCATTACGACTTTCTCAGTCAGCAGTTTGCAGATCATTGCCGCAGCAACGGAGGTGAAAGTCATTCCAAGACCCATTTCATCCGCCACCAGTGCTCCTGGCATATCAGCATCCCACACCCATCTCGTCACAATGAACCAGATGGCCCAAACCTGGTGCGCTAGGAACTTAGTTCCAGGCATGCCTGGAGTTGAATACTTGTGGCCTGGAACACGGTCATCTGCTGATTGGCGAATAGGATAGGCATTCAGCAGCCTGACCGCCTCATCAAGACATTCATGTTCAAATTCGTTGTTGATTGTGTTGAAAACAGTGCTCAATACTGAACTGGTATTATCTGGATCGAGGACCTCCTCACCATCCTCCACTTGTTCCTGAACCTCCCTTGCACCTTGGTCGGTCTTCATTTGTCCTCAATGATCTCTTTCAGTTGCTCTGAAGTAAGTTGGGCAGATGGGCTCATATTCCGGCACTCCTGAAATTCATCGCGATGTTAGGTAATTCACAGACAAGCATTTGGACCCAATAATATGTGGAATATAATCAATTCTATTCACTCAATCAGAACTTACATTAATACTATCAATCTCTTTCCCACCTGCCTCCTCATCCACCACTCATTCATTTTCATCAGATCCCTCCGAAGTCTAAGAATACTGATTAGCAGTGGGCATAACCAAACGGAAAAAGGCTAGCGGGGATTACCTTCGCCGGTCTCATTACGTGCACTGCAATATCCTTCCCTGTTGCTACCTTCATTTCTACCAAAAATAGGTTCATATTGTGTCCCAGTTTCAACTTGAAGGCATTTGAAAGGGAACTGTTGTATGATATCTGATCATATAGAGGGTCATTCATCATTTGCCCTGGTGCGTATAATCCCATATACTCTTCGTCCAATTCTTCCTGCGTCAAGTTGCATTTGAACAACGCAGTCACACAGTATGGTTCTTTTGGGCTACAATTTTTTTCGATGAAATCAATCAGCTCCTCCCAGTGCCTCCCATCTGTGTACGAAGCTTGGAATTGCATGCTGGATGTCGGGTCATTGTTGCCGTTCAGCACTCGACGAATCACAACCATGAAAGTTGTATTTGGCAACTCTGGGACTTTACGTCTTGCTTTGTTGCACGCGGGCTCACCCAAATCCGTTGCCGGTCGCTTGTTGCCTCACCTTCCCTTCTTCCTCGCCTCCCGAACCTCACTTGCACATTTCTTCAGAAACATCTCCACCCATTGTTGCCGAATCCATTCGGCATTATCGAAGTTTTCCAAAGGTAGCCAGGTCTCGAAAGTCTCCAAAAAATCTGCAACCGCCATCGCCCAGCGCAGGGGTCCATCTCGCAACTGTTTCAAACGATTCTGTCCCGGGATAATTGACTGATGCTTCTTCTCAAGAAACCCAGCCACCCATACTTTCTTCCACTTGTTGAAGGCACTAAAGTTGGGCTGCCCCATCCTTTTGGCAAATTGCTTCAAGGAGAATTCCGTTTGCTTCAAGCTAACTGGGGCTTGGCCTTCAGCCCCGCCCAAGTCCGACGAATCATCGCTCTCAGCATCTGCATCGAATTCGTCATAAGAAATCTCTGGTAATGGCGGCAAATCTGCAATCCCTGCCACATCTGTCCTGCACGGTTCCGCCGCTGGCTGAAATTGTTTCGTTGGGAGGTTAATGGGAGGTCTCCCAGGTGCGCCAGGAATTTGTCCGTATGGAGTTGAGGAGGACGATGTCGGCCGATTGACTGGATGGTTTCCAGGCAGTGCTGCAGGAAGTCGAGGTGCGCCCGGAGATGATGGCCCCTGTCCGGCAAATTTCTGAGGGGGGAACATTTGATGTCCACCATAGCCACCTTGGGGGAAGTCATATCGTTGCCACGATGGCCCATAACTCTGATATGCTTGGGTTGCACCACCAGAGCTTGGTTGCGAGCTTGGTGTCATGTTGAGTGGGGCAGTGTGGTAAAACTGGGGAGTGCCTGGAAATGGAGGCTGCGAAGGCGGGTAACTATACCCCAGTGGAGGATGAATTTGATTTGGGGGTTGCCCGAATTGCGTGTCTTTGCTCGGTGTATTTCCAGCATTATTGTCAGATGCTCCCACATTGTCTTCTGGGCGTTGTTGTGAGCCAAACAGCCCACCCGATGGAGCCATATTGGTTGTCTTTGGTGGAGATCTGTTCGTCAACATCGTATGTGAACAAAAGATGGTGGTGAACAAATTATCAATTCAATTGGTGATTTCGAACGAAGCGGAGTATAGTTGAGAATATTGAAGGTAGCAGTGACCTTCGGCAGAATGAAGGCCTCTTATATCCATCTTATTTGTCACGAACTGAGGTGTTTCACTGCACCTTTGATCCATGAAACCCGGCTGAGAAAAAGAAATCATAATCACACACATCCTGCCTTTCTTTGTTATATGCTCGAATTCGTATACTAGGAACTTGGATAGAAGCTCACCTTTGTTCGGTTCATGACTTGTAAAGGTCATAGAAGGGATTGGACATGATATCTCCAGGAAACCAACAAGAACTATATCCGGTTGGAAGGTTAGCATGACTAGGCATCTTACACTCAAAATGTATGTGTATGACCTACTACTTCATTCAATTTGAGGCCTGTTAGTCGAGAAGCAACAGTGATTGCTTCCTTTTGAGCTCCTTCTGCAAACTTCGTTGTCTCCTCAGGATCCACCCACCGGTCAAGGATCGTTACTTACAAGAACTTCCTACCAGCCTATCAGTTCTCGATGATCATTGAGCGGGCATACAGCCAGCTAGGCAACTTACCTATTCATTCATTGTATTGAGCTGATGTCATCCGCTGCTTGAGGCTCGAGCGTAGACATAATCTGCACAATGCCGCAATGACGTAGTATATGATAAGGCCGATCGTAGTAGCACCTGATGAAGAGTATTAAAAGTTGATTGCAGTGATGACAAAAGAAACTTTCTCTTCTAACGATTTTCAGTAGATATTATCCTAGTTTGTGAAGAAAACTGATCGTGAGGTGACTTTGTTTTACCCCTTCTCTACATTTGGTGGGGTGTGATGCGGCTTTGAAAGTGATACGCTAACCTGAGTTAGCTCGCTTTCAAACAAATATCCCTGAGGCTCACATTCATCAACACATCATACCCCCTAAAGCATCATCGAGATTCATCAGAACACTGAGCGTTTCTCAATTATGGTCAACACTCACCGGAAACATTTTAAATGCTTTATCTGCAAAAAGAAATCATGCAACAAGAACCGACTGGAAGCTCACTATCAACAATATCACCCAATATTGATGAATGAAGGGCTATTACCCAACTGGATTCTACCACCTACTGGCTGGGATCACCCTGAGCCCTCATGGTTTGACTACAGTAGGTGAATCTGAATGGCCATCGACAAGCTGTCAATTAATGATCTACTCGTAGACAACGTACCGGGTGCACCGCCACCGGAAGATACTCCCAACGAAGAACCTATCGACCCTCAGCAGCCTGATCTCACCTGTACCCCTGATCCAACCAAGACAAAGGCTCTTAGGCAGGTAGTTGGAGTGGAAAATGCTGGGGGGAAAGCGTATGGCAAAGCAACTGGATTGTACAACAAGCATCGAAAGTACTCAGAACAATGGAATCCATGGCATCCATTCCGGTCCGCACACAACTTTCAGCAGGCTCAGTCGTTTAGCCAACAAACAAAAACCTGGATTAATCAATATCTCAGGCGTGGACTGGACAACTTCAAAATCGAATCATTCCATTCAGCAGATGCCCTACAAAAGCTCCTCTCTGAACTCGATTTCGGGCTTGGCAATGATCGTTGGATTGAAGATGACTCACACATCTTCGGAACCTTATACTACAGGGATATTTTCAAATGTATCCAATTCCTTTTGGCACATCTCCCATTTCAGGCGCACCTTGATTTTGAACCGGTGTGCCTCGCTGACTCTGAGGGTCCTCGAATCTACAATGAGATGAACATGAGTGATTGGTGGTGGGATACACAGGATCAACTTCCTACTGGAGCGACAATTGTGCCAGTCATATGTGCATCCGACATGACTCACTTGACCAATTTTTCGGGCGATGAGCATGCCTGGCCGCTGTATCTCACAATCGGTAATATTCGAAAAGATATCCGCCGCACACCTTAAACGCGCGCCTGGATTCTTGTCGGGCTGATCTCATGTTCCCCGAAGGGTGCCAAGAACATTGACAAAGCCTGGCATTCCACTGTTGGGACTGTGCTGTCTCAACTTAGTCATCTTGACATCACTGGCCCTGGCTTGAAATGGGATTGTGCAGATGGATTCCAGCGACAATGTTACCCTCTGTTGGCTGCCTGGGTCGGGGATTATCCGGAACAAGTCATGGTTGCTCAAGTCTCATATAGTTCATGCCCGATGTGTGAAATTCCCAAAGGTGCCCCGATGGGGCATTCAACTTTTCGACCACTCGATAACCCAAGAGACCAGCATATTTACTCAGAGCTGCTGGAGGACAGTAATATTGATGCTCTGCACACTGTAGGTGTCCACCCAATCCACAACCAGTTCTGGTAATACCCTCTTTGCAATGTCTATCGGCTTTGGCAGCCTGATGAATTGCATCAGCTGCTCCTGGGTTTAGTTAAAGACTAATTGCACTGGCTGCTCAAATACCTGAAAGCTAGAAATGTCAAGGATCAATTTGACAATTGATTCACATCGGTGCCACGATATCCCGGCCTACAGCACTTCTCTAAACCATTCGATTCATTGAAAAGCGGCTCCTGGCAAGGTAAAGAGATCCATGGAATGATCAGAACACTGGCAGTGAATTGCGCTCCAATTCTTGACTGCTCCAAAGATGATGTTGAAATAGTGATGCTAGAGAAGCTTGGTATTCTAAAGTACAGGTACATTCATGGACTTATATACGCGGTAGTCGGAGTATGTCTTTGTATGTCTTGTACGCATGCATGCGCACTCAGCTGGCATTTCCAGCTGAGTGGCATCTCCAGCTGAGTATGGAATGACCATCATCTTAGAGAGATTATGCATCAGCCCAACTGAAGCCATACGACAGGAGATAAACCATATATGCAACACTCCCCCTCTTGCTACGCTCTGTGGAGCAAGAAAACAGATAAGAAGAGATGAAACAAACAAACAAAGTGATTCCCATAGTAGCCTCCTTAGAACCCTGCGAGAGTGAGCAGGGAAAGAGTACTACCGTAGCCTGAGGATGGCCATCCACAGAGAAAGAAGGAAATCTGCGTGCCCAAAAAGAAAAGTGAAACAACCTTAAGTCCAACCTTAAATCTAACCTTGAATCAACCTCTATGACCATAGCCCCATCGCCTTTGTGAATTTCTCATGCTTATCCTTCGTCAAGGCCTTGGTTAGTATGTCTGCCACGTTCTCATTTGTGTGCACGTAGGAGTAGTCAACTATCTTGCGGGCATGGAGATCTCGACTATTGTGATAGCAAACGTCGATATGCTTTGTGCGATCCTTCATGATCCCAGTTGTAATATGACTAAGTGCGCCCTGATTGTCGCAGTTGATCGGGAGCGGAGATGTGTCTTTGCCGTGTATATCTCGGTGGAGCTGGAGTAGCCACTTTGCTTCACGGGAGCCCTCGGAACAAGCGATGTATTCGGCTTCGAGGGTTGACATGGCGATGAGATCTTGCTTTCGGGACTGCCATGAGACAGCTCCGTTGCTGAGAAGGAAGACGTGACCACCTTGAGATTTGCGGTCGGCACTATCATTGGCCCAATCCGAGTCCATGTAGCCAGTGAGTTGATCATTGCTGCCAGTGCTGCTGAAATGGAGTCGAAAGTCAGTGGTGGATTTGAGATACTGGAGAACTCTTTTGGTGGCGGTGAGATGGCTGGTGAAAGGACGGGAATTGTATCAGCAAAGTGCAGCGACTGCGAATGAGATATCGGGCCGAGTTGCAAGTGCCATGTACATCAATGAGCCCACAATTGCCTGGTAGCCTTTGATATCTTTTAGTTCTTTCTCCCCCTGATCCTCGGCCAGATCTAGCTTCACATTAGGATCCATTGGAGTTGATGCACCGTGAGCATTCTGCATATTAAATCGTTTGAGAATCGTGGTGATGAAGGTCTTTTGTCGAAGACTGATCGCGGTGGCGGTGCCGGTACTGTTGTTCTCACGGTGGATTTCGATGCCGAGGAATTGGCGTGCCGGGCCGAGGTTGGTGATCTTGTATTTTTCCGAGAGCCTGGCCTTGACTTCGATCGCAGCTTTGGTAGCGTCTTCCGGGTACAACATCGGGATGTCGTCGACGTACAAAAGCATCAGAATACCATCGCGGCGGACATAGAGGTTGGGGTCGGCCAGGGACTGTTTGAACTCGAGAGAGAGCAAGAAGGTGTTAATATCGGTGTGCCAAAGTCGTGGTGCTTCTTTGAGACCGTAAAGTGCTTTCTTTAGTCGAAAAATGATCGTGGGTGTGTTGAGACCTTCTGGCCAGCCTTCGGGCAGGGTCATATAGATATCATCGTCATCGACCTCGGGATTGAGAAAGGCAGTGCCCACATCCAAATGATCGATGTTCCAGCCATATTTTCCGACCAGGGAGATGAAATACAGAAAGGTGGTGAGTTTTCCGACAGGGGCATAAGTTTCTCCGAAGTCCGTTTGTTTGTAGCCTTTGATTACTAGGTGTGCTTTGTATCGTATGGTGCCATCCGGATTGTGCTTCGTCTTGTAGACCCATTTGGAGCCAATTGGCTTGACTCGCAATTGCCTTGCTTCCCGGGAGTTGATAGTTGTGAATGTGTTATTGAGCAGGATCGATGTGCATTCTTCTTCCATTGCTCGTTTCCAGTCGTCTCGTTGTGGGCTGTCCATGGCTTCCGCGTATGTGAATGGATCGCAGTTGATGGATGTCGATGCGAGAGCCTTTGCGATGATGATTAGTGCATTTGCGGAGATCTTGACCTGACTTCTTGTGACACAATTCGTGAGTGGTGGCTGTGGTTGGCATGACTGCTTGGTCATGGCCGCCGTTCGGCGGGCTTTGTCATTTTCGCGGCAGAGATGTCCATTGTGGACGACGGTTTCTCTGGACACCGGTGGCGCATCCTCCTCGTCAGGAGGACATGATCTCACACCTGTACTTGCAGGGGGACTTTGACGATTGTCAGCGTCGGGCAGAATGTGGTCTGTATCATTGTCAGTACAGTCATGATTACCACTTCCGTGGCCTTCACCTGTTCGACTGGTTCCTGCGTGGTCATGGAGAAGTCCCTCTCCACCTGTTTCAATTTCCTCCACATATTCCGTCTCTTCTGGTAGTTCAAAGATGTCTGTTTGGTCTCCGTGTAGATATGATGCGTGGGCATTCCTCTCCTTGTCGAAAATGACATCCGACTGTGATCTTACTACTCGGAATGCTGGGTCCCATATCCTCCAAAAGGTTGTTGAATCGTGTACGTAACTGACCATCATGCATGGCTTGGATCTTGGGATGAATTTTCCATGGCGTTGCGGCTCGGGGATAAGTCGACTGGCGTAGCAGCCGAATTGCCGAAGGTGGTGGAGAGGAGCTTTGTACGAGATTTCATTGCCATCATTGTCATGAGTGGGGTTGCCAAATGCTTGCAGCATCTCGTATGGAGTTGGATATGGTGCTTGATAGCCGTCGCGGTCGTCTCTTTTCATTAGGCCTACGTTTGGGGTTTGCTGGTGGAGGTAGACTGTGGTATTGACTGCTTCTCCCCAAAAGACAAGTGGCGCCTGGGAGTCAATCATCATGGATCGTGCTTTCTCGGTGATGGTCTGGATCATGCGTTCGGCAATGCCATTCTTATGGTGAGCGTAGGGATGACATGGTTCGTATGTTGTGCCATGAGCAGCAAGCACCTGTTGGAAGGTCTTATTGTCATATTCTCTGCGGCCATTGTCGCACCGAAATCGTTTCACTTCGTATCCCATGGAGTCAACTCGGGCCTGAAATGATTGGTACGCTGAGGTGCATGTCTTTGACTTCTTATCTGGAAGGACCCAAACGGAGGTGTATCGTGTGTAGTCATCGATGAATAGGATATAGTAGTGATGGCAAGCAGAAGTGGGCGTGGAGAATGGTCCGCACACGTCCGAATATATGAGTTCAAATGGCTTTGTAGTGCGCTTGGTCTTGACTTTGATGATCTTCTGCTTGTGCTTCGCCTGGATGCATGCGGTGCACATTGAGTCGTCTTTTGTATATCCATCAATTAGAGATCGTAGGGTAGTAGGATTAATGTGGGCTAGACGGCGATGCCACAGTCGTGATTCTGAGAGTGTGAGAGGCTTCCGAGTGGGCTTTGGAGATTCGGTGGCAGATTGTCGTTCGGTGCTGGCTGCACTTGGAGAGGCAGTGTGGAGTGGGCATGTAGTAGGCTCGGTGGAGTGCGCGATTGATGGTATGGTGGTGTGTGCCCTCGATGATGCTCTTTTTCTCTTCTTCTTTCTCCTTCTTGAAGTGGACTTCGTAGGCATGCTTGGTACTGTCGAAGTGAGTGCAGTTGCGGGAGATATGATGTAGAGATCATTGACTCGATTGCCTGTGATTGTAATTGATGGAGATGATATAGAGCACTTGCCATGTCCAAATGTGGATGTGTATCCGGCTGTGTCCAATTGATCAATGGAGAGAAGGGAGAGCCGGAACGTAGGGGTGTATAGGGCATTGACTTCGTATTCCTGTGAGACGTTACTGAGTCCCTGGTGGCTTACTGTAACATTGTTATCGTCTCTGAGTTCAATGACTATTGGCTGACGAAGTTTCTTTATTGAGTTGAATCTGGTGCGGTCATTGCACTTATGGTGAGATGCTCTGGAGTCGATGACCCAGGCAGCTGGAGCAGAGGCTGCGGTGAGTGCGGTTGCATTTCTGGCTAGTCAGATCAGGTCGCGATCTCCTGCTGTAGCGAGCGAGGCAGATGCTGTGCCTTTGTTGACCTTGTTGCGTTGATCCCGGGCACGTTTGAAGTGGACGCAGTCGGTTTTGAAGTGTCCTGTGAGACCGCAGTAGTAGCATGTCCGCTCGTCGTTCCTGGAGGTATTTGTATCGCTTTCAGCGTGCGGTCTTTTTCCGCATGTTTCGGTGGTATGATTGTCCATTTTGCAGTATGTGCATTTGTGCTTCGGGCGTCTGTTTCCTCGTCCACCACCCCATCCGCCACCTCGTCCGCCACGGCCACGGCCACTGCCATGGCCATGATTTCCGCCAAGGGAGTATAGGGCCGCTCTGGTGGACGCATCTCCGATTTCATTGGTTACGGTCGTTCGCTCGGTATATTTGCGGATCGCATCCATACACTGCTGGGCTGTGGGAGCGGGGATCTGTTGTTCAAGAATTTGGATGGTCGTTTCATATGACTTAGATAGGGTGGTGAAGATATGTGTCTTCATGGGGTCATCGGTGATATTTTCGGTGGAGCCGATCAACTTCTTGCGGAAGGCGATTTGTTTGGTAAAGTACTGGGTGACCGTTTCGTCTGGCGATGGTCGAGAGGCGGTGAACTTCCGCAGGACTTGAGTGCGGCCGAGTTTCGTTGAGGCATTGTCAAGTCAGTCCCTGAGTGCTTCCCACATTTCCACGGGGTCGTCGATATCGTCGATGAGTGGAAGGAGTTCATCGCAGCATCCGAGGTTTATTTGTGGTAGTGCTTTATTGGCTCGGTCATGCCAGCTTTCTTGTAGAAGGTGTAGGGTGACGCCGTTGCCGACAGGGAGGAGTTCGACACCGGTGACAATATTGTAGGCTTTCTTGGCGACGAGGACTCGGCAAATCTTTTGCTTCAAGACTGGGTAGTTTTCCTCGGTCAGCTTGGGCACATTGCCATGATCGGTCTTGAGTGTTCCGTTTGACATGTTTTTTTTTAGAGTGGAGGAGGTTAGGAAGGTGACGATGTAGAGTGATGGATGGTGATGGTATTGCGGCTGTTGAGCAGGGATGGTTGTGAGTGGGTTAGGGTTTTTGAGGCTCTTAAATCGTAAGATATAAATAGAGTATTTTTGGAGTAAAGACTGCAGCGGGCGCCGGGCTCATAACCTGTTGAAATAGTGATGCTAGACTCGAAGCTTGGTATTCTAAAGTACAGGTACATTCATGGACTTATATATGCGGTAGTCAGAGTATGTCTTTGTATGTCTTGTACGCATGCATGCGCACTCAGCTGGCATCTCCAGCTGAGTGGCATCTCCAGCTGAGTATG
>Ga0307512_10002306_pt1 | contig 24631 bp, 19 predicted proteins | sample 14_EM_MG_FD_200267 | JGI IMG/M metagenome (GOLD analysis project Ga0307512, IMG submission 200267) | Populus trichocarpa ectomycorrhiza microbial communities from riparian zone in the Pacific Northwest, United States - 14_EM | ecosystem: Host-associated > Plants > Roots > Unclassified | place... | reverse complement strand
GCGGGCCAGTGCGCGGGGCCGGCCGGCTCGCCGGGCAGGTGCGCGGGGCCGGCCGGCTCGCCGGGCAGGTGCGCGGGGCCGGCCGGCTCGCCGGGCAGGTCGTCGAGCACGATCCGCGGAGCTCGCTCCGGTAGGGAATCGGCGAGCGACAGTTGGGTGAGCGTGGTGGCCGCACCGCTGTCCTCGAGCAGGAACCGGATCCGTTCGGCCGGGTGGTCCGGGTCGACTGGCACGTAGGCCGCGCCCGAGCGCACCACCGCCAGCAGCGCGACGATCAGCCGGACTCCCCGCTCCAAGAGCACCCCGACCCGGTCGCCGCGCCCGATCCCCCGCGCGCGCAGCAGATGCGCCAGGCGGTTGGCGGCCACATCGAGTTCCGCATAGGTGAGGTTGCCGTCGCCGGACGACACCGCGACCCGGGCGGGAGTCGCCGCGGCCGCGGCGGTGAACAGCGCGTCCACGGTCAGCGCGGGCGGATGTCCGGTCGCGTTCGCGGCCTGGAGCATCGCGTGCCGTTCGGCCGGCGCCAGCAGCGGCAGCCGGGACAGACGCAGCGCGGGATCCGCCAACCCGGCCGCGAGGGCCCGGCGGTAATGGCCGGCGAGCCGCTCGACGGTCTCCCGGTCGAACAGCGCCGTGCGATAAAGGACGGAGCCGGTCAGGCCGCCGTCGCGGGCCGGCTCGACCACGATGGACAGGTCGAACGGGCTGCCCGGTGCGCCCACCGACACCGGCTCGATCGCCAGGCCCGGCAGGCGCAGTGACTCGCCGGGCGCCGGACGGCTGTCGAAGGTGACCTGGAAGAGCGGGTTACGGCCCGGGTCCCGCTCGGGCCCGAGCGCCTCGACCAGCCGCTCGAACGGCAGCGAGTGGGCGACGGCGTCGAGGGTGGTCTCGCGCACGGCGGTCAACAGCTCGGCGAACGTCGGGTCCCCCACGCAACGGGTGCGCAGCACGACCATGGTGGAGAGGAAACCGACGACCCGGCCGAAGTCCGGATGCTCGCGTTCGGCCACCGGGGTGCCGACGGCGACGTCCCTGCTCCTCCCGTACCGCAGCAGTACGGCCACGAAACCGGTCAGCAGCGTGACGAAGAGCGTCGTGCCGTGGGCCCGGCTCACCTCGGCGGCCCGCGCCGCCAGCTCGGCGTCCAGCGCGAAACACACCGTGCCGCCGCGGTGGTCGAGCCCGGCCCCGGCGGGGCGGTCGTACGGCAGCTCGGCCGCCGGGGGCAGACCTGCTAGCAGTTCGCGCCAGAACGCGAGCCGGTCGTCAAACCCCCGACTCTCCTCCCACCGGACGACGTCGGCGTAACGGATCAAGGCCGCGGGCCCGGCATCACCCGCGTACGCGTTGCTCAGGTCCTCGAACAGCACCTCGATCGAGCGTACGTCCGCGGCCAGGCGGTGCACGACGAGGCAGAGCACGTGGTCGGCCGGGCCCAGCCGCAGCAGCACGGCGCGCAGCATCCGGCCGGCACCGAGATCGAACGGCGCCTGCCCGCACCGGAGAACGGCGGCACTCAGCTCGGCCTCGGTCACCTCGGCCTCGGACCAGTCGAGGTCACCGGCCGGATCGCTACGCAGGTACGGCACACCGTCCCGGACCTCGACGCGGGTGCGAAGCATCTCGTGCCGGCCCACCAGACCGGCCAGGGCCTGGCGCAGCACCGCGACGTCGAGCGGACCGCGCAGCCGGTGCGCCTCCACCACGTGGTCGGCGGTGCCTCCGGGAACCAGCCTGTCCACAAACCACAGACCGCGCTGGCCTGCGGACAGCGGCACGGGACCGTCGACGGGCATGCGCCGTCGCCTCCTCCCCCGAAGAAGACAATGGACGGAGCTTAACCGCTTCGCCGGTGCCGCGCTCTCATCCGCCGATGGCGACCGCCGGACACAGGAACACCCCGGTGCGCTGAGCAGGCTGGAAGCCGAGCTTCGCATAGAAATCCACGGCCGGGCTCTCGCGGTCGGCGAGCAGATACCAATGGCCGGCCTGAGGCAGCCGCGTCCGCAGTGCCTTGATCAGGGCGATGCCGTATCCCTGCCGTTGATGGGCGGGAAGGACGGCGAATTCCTGCAGCAGGAAGTAGTCCTGCGGACCATTGCGGTCCAGGCGCCCGAGGGCGAAACCGACCAGTTCCCCGTCCGGCGTGCTCGCGCCGACACCGTACGTGCGTGGGGTGAAGAAGACATCGTCGAGTCGTTGGGCTGCGTCCTCGATCTCCCAGGACTCGTTGTACGGCGCAGCGGTGAACGCCTCGACATAGATCCGGCTACAGGCGGCCAAGTTCTCTGCGACAAGAGCGCTGATCATCGACCGATCGTGACATGCGCAACGGCCGCCCGCCAGTCCCCGGGCCTCCCGCCGGTTCATGCCTTCAGGGTATTAGCCGTTGCTCTGGGCCGGTACCGGCCACGAGGCGGCCCGGACCGGTTCGTTCCAGGGCCTCGATCCGGGCATCCCGCGCCGCGACCACCTTCTCCAACGCGACGAGCCGCTCCAGCAGCTCCACGATGGACGGTGTTTCAGGCACCCCGACATCCTGCCCAACAACACCACCAAGATCAAACCAGCGCCTGAACACCGACCTGATTAGTTACCCGGGAGATTGGCATGGTCACAGACAATGACCTGGAGATCTGGGGCGAGTTCAGCGGCGACGTCCCTCATCAACTCGAACAGTCGCCGTACCGCGGCTCGATCGTCGTTGTCACTGGGGACTCCATCGCGCTGTTCGACTTCCGAGGGGTAGTACGCCCGGGTGGGCTGGTCGAGCATGGGCAGGTGCGGCACGGCCGGTTCTGCCGTACGAAGTAGCGATGTAGCGCAAGGTGGGCAATCAGGGTGGTATCCGATCCAGTTTTCAGCACTGCCGATGCGGAACAGTGGGCGGTCATGGTGTTGGCCCGTGCGTCGACACGTGTCTCGCGAGGGACAGGAGTTGGGCGCGGAGCGTGTCGTCGTCGAGCCCGACGAGTAGGGGGTGCACGGCTGCCCCGCTGATCGCGGCGACGATCATCGCCGTGTGGGTGATCGTGTCGGGCCCGGCCTCGGCGCCCATGAGCAGGCGGTTCATGCGTCCCATCACGCGGCGGAACGACTTCCGCTCGGGGATGAACTGCACGATGCTGGGGTCGACCAGGACGTTGGCCATGGCCCGGCGGCGCTCGACGGCATGGTCGACCATGTTGATCAATAGCTGCTCGCGGGCCAGTTCCCAGGTCTGCTCTTCCTCGGCGACGTCGATCGCCGCCTCCATCCGGGCGAGCTCCGCCTCGGCGGCGGCGAGGACGATTTGTTCCTTGGCCTGATATTGGCGGTAGACGGCCGCTTTTGTGACGCCGAGCTCGTCGGCGATCATCTGCAGCGACGTGCCCCCGACGCCGTGCCGCGCGAACAGGTCGAGAGCGGCGGCGACCACGCGGGCCTGGGCGGCGCTCGGCGCCCCTGCCACGGCTCGCTGGGTGTCCGGGACTTCAGCCGTACTCACCAGCCAAGCATACGGGTTGACCGTTCCGAGCCGATCGAATACCTTGAGGTTGCCGATCGGCTACATACTTTCCGGGGCGATCACGAACCCATCCCTGTCTCAGGCATTTGCCGGCGAGGAGCCTCCCGGTAGCCGGAAGGGCAAGGTAAGAGATGAGCAGCAAGCGTTACCGGGTTGCGCAGTGGGGCACCGGCCACAGCGGGATGGCCGCCCTGCGGGCCGTGATCGATCACCCGCAACTCGACCTCGTCGGCGTGTACGTGTACTCCGGCGAAAAGGCCGGCCGAGACGCCGGTGAGCTCTGCGGCAGGCAACCCGCCGGCGTCGCGGCCACCCGCAGCGTCGAGGACATCCTCGCCGCCAGGCCCGATTGCGTCGTCTACATGCCCAGCACGTACGACCTGGACGACCTCTGCCGGCTCCTGGAGTCCGGAGCCAACGTCTCGACCCTGCTCGAACACTTCCACGACCCGGAGAGCCTCGACCCCGGCGTACGGGACCGTATCGAGGACGCCTGCCGGCGCGGCGGGACATCCTTGTGTAGCACGGGAACCAGCCCGGGGTTCATCACCGAGGCCCTCCCAGTCGCCCTGACCTCACTGCAACGCCGGCTCGGCTGCCTGAGCATCCACGAGTACGCCGACATCTCGGAGCGCAACTCTCCCGAGATGCTCGCCATGCTGTTCGGAGGCGATCCCGCAGCCGCACAACTCGCCGGCGTCGCCCAGTCCACGCAACAGCATTACGGCGCCTCGCTGCGCCGGTTGGCGAGGGCGCTTTCGATGCCGCTCGACGACATCACCGCCACGGCCGAGGTGGCCGCGGCGAAGACACCCGTGAAGACCGCGGCAGGGACCTTCGACGCGGGAACCGTGGCCGCGTGGCAGATCGAAGTCAACGGGATCCGGGCGGGCGAGTCGGTTTTGAAGATGATCCCGACCTGGTACATCGGCACCGATCTCGACCCCGCCTGGGAATTCCCCTTTCCAGGGCAGGGGTGGCGCGTCGTGGTCGACGGCGACGTGCCCCTGGACGTGTCCATCCGCTTCACCTTCCCCACCGAGGAGGCACGGGCCCGCGTCGGCTACGGCAACGGCAACCGCCCGGTGAACGCCGTGCCGTACGTCTGCGCGTCGCCGCCCGGAATCGCGTCCTCCCTCGACCTGCCGCAGATCATCGCCAACCTCGGCTGAGCCGACCGGGCTGCCGCTGCACCAAAGGAGAGTACGCACGATGAAGGTCGCGAATCCCGAGGTCACGCTCGACGAGGAAGGGCAGGGCTTTCCCGACGAAGCGCGGGACACGGCGATGATCGGCTGGAACCTGGTCGCCACGGTGCACGGCGACGACGGGAACCAGTACTGGTTCAACACAGGCGCGATGTCTATGGCGCAAGGATGGGGAAACATCGATTTCTGGCAGATGTGCGTCCGCTCCGGCAAGGGCCAGGTCGTCCAGCCCAGCGGATCGATGCACAAGGTGACCGACTTTCCACAAGGAATTGCGACGGATCACCACGTTCGGCCCCGCGGCGCCCTGATCGTCACCAGGTCGAGCGGTCACGTGACCATCGAGATGGAGACCATCCGCATCGTCTGCAAGCCCGACGGTACGTGGCACTACACCGTGGAAGACAAGAAGTCCGGGATATCGGGGGAATGGGTCCATACCGGCAACGGATTCCCCGGATGGTACGGGAAAGAGACGCCGCAGACGTACACCCCGCACGTCATTTCCTACGGTTACATCTGGCCCGGAACGGTCGAAGGCACCCTCACCGTCCAGGGGCGCGAGGTCGCGATCCGCGGCGCGGGCCAGCGGGAGCGGTACATCTCCGTCGACGCCTGCCCGGCGGAGGTGGGCGCCTGGCACGACTGGCTGTGGTTCCACTTCGACGAGTTGTCCGGAAACCTCGACGAGATGAAGATCAGCAAGCACAAGGACATGTCCTTGTATCTCAACGACGAAAAGCTGTACTTCCCGGCCGGGGACTTTCAGATCAACCATCACGACTGGGCCTACAGCCCAGCCATCGGCGCTTTCGTCCCGACCCGCTACCAGGTGACGGCGGAAACCGAGGCGGGTGTCCTCGAGTTCACCGCCTCGGCAGTGGGTAGCTACACCCCGAGCACCGTCGGCGAGTCGCCGGACTCACCCACGACATTGCTGGACTGGGAGAGGATCGACGGCACCTTCACCTATTCCGACGGCCGGATCAGAAGGCTGACCAACGGCCTCGGCGGGACGCTCATCCGGCAATGGAAACCGTATCCCGAGACGCTCATCGGCGGCGCCCAGTTCAAGCCGCTCAGCGTGCCGCGAATATGACGTACGCAGGCCAAGGAGGGCCGCAAATGATCAGTACTGGGCGTTTTCCGTTCCGGGCCGGCGCGTGCGCCGTGCTGCTCGCCGGCGTCGCGCTGGCGGTGCCCGCGAGCGGGTCGAGCGCGGCGCAGAACGACACCGCGGCCGCGGGCCTGACCCGTCCGGCCGGCTGCCAGGTCCCGTCCTCGTCGCTGGCCGCAGCCAAGGCGACCATCGATGCGGCGACGACGCGTCTCGGCGCGTCCGTGGACCGGGCGGCGGTCGGCCTGCAGGCCTTCGTGAAGCAGGCGGGCGTCGCCACGGACAAGTCGATGAAGGCCGCCGGACTCGCGGCCAAGGCCACTCTCGACCGGCAGATCACCCAACTGCTCACCGACGCCGGATGCGCCATCCCCGACCTCGCCAGCCTCGAACCCCACTGGAACCCCGCCGCGGTCAACGCCTGCGTCCAGGCCGACGGCATCATCGTCGTGAGCAAGGGCACGGCCGTCTGCACGACGAACGCCGACCGCGACGACCGGGCGCGGGCGCGGGCCGAAGGTAACGGCGCGTCCGCCAACGCCAACGCCATCCACCACGGTGACGCCCAGGCCAGCGCACAAGGCGACAGTTCGACCGCGGCGGCGAAGTCCGGCGACAAGGCCCGCACCGGCCAGGCCGGCAACGTGTCGAACGCGATCTCCACCAGCGGCTCGACCGCCACCGCGAACTCCAGCCTCGCCGACTTCGACGAACACAACAACGCGACAGCCGCCGCCGCGGGCGCCTCGCTATCCACATCCGACATCGCCGGCGGCGACCGGAACCAGGCGTTGGCGGAGTCCTTCAACAACGGCGAGGCACACGCCAGCGGCACGGCCGGCGACGGCAACCTCTCCATCGCGCTCGGCGCCGACGGCAGCAACGACGGCAACGGCCCCGCCGGCGCCCGATCGACCACCCTCATCGGCTTCGACAACAAGGCCCTCTCGGTAGCCGACGGCGTCAACTCGGCCGCCATCACCAACGCCGGATACGGCGACCGCCACCAAGCGGCGGCCAGCTCCGGGCCCAACTCCCAGGCCCGCGCCGACTCCGCCCAAGGAGAAGACAACGCCTCCTTCGCCACCGCCACCCAGCGCGGCCACGCACTGGCGTTCAACAGCTACGGCGACGACATGCTCGCAGTCGCCACCTCGAAAGGCGACGGATCGACCGGCCTGTGCAACCCGATCGGACAGCCCGTCAACTCCGGCGAGACAACATATCCCCTGGACGCCTGCGCCACCGCCAACGCCCGCGCGGTCGACGGGCAGACCAACACCGCCGTCTCCGAGGTCGACAAGGCCAAGGCCTACTCGGTCGCCGAACGCGGCCGCTACAACACCGCGGTAACCCGGGCGGCCGACGGCGGCGACATCATCTGGAACACCACCGCCTCGCTGCCCGGCCAGCCCAGCAACCCGCACGCCGGCCTGGCACCGGACTGCCCCTGGCCGCTTCCGCCGCTTCCGCAGGCACAGCAGCCGTGCGGCAACGCCACGGCCAAGGCCAGCTACGGCGACGGCAACCTCGCCGTGGCCGACCCGAACGGAGACCACTCCTTCGCCTGGTCCGAGGCCTCCGGCGGCAGCTACAACCAGACGCTGGCCACCGCGAGCGCCAAATCCAAGGCACGCGCCCGGGCCATCTACAACAACTACGGAACCGCGAAAGCCGCGGCCACCGGCGGCGGCAACGCCGACAGCATCGCGGTCCTCGGCTACCAGAACGTGGCACTGGCCAACGCCGCCGGCACCGGCTCGGTCGCCAACGCCTCGGCCGCCGGCAACCACGCACGGGCAACCGCCACGGCCAGTTCGGGAGGCACGGCCACCGCCGTGCAGAACACCTCGACGACCACCACCTTTCTGCCCGGCATCCTCCTGACCACCGGGGTCACCTGCTCGAACACGAGCGTGACGTACGCCGTGATCGGCACCGGCCAGAGCTGCGGCACCGGGTTCTGACCGATCCTCGGGCGGACAGGAAAGCAGATGAAACGCATTTGTCTCAAGGTCCTCGCCCGCGGTGCGATCCTCGCGCTCCTGGTCAGCTGCGCGGCGCAACCCACGAAAAGCTCCGCCGAGGTCTCCCGGCAAGCACACCGCTGCGGCCAAGTCGACGACACCCAACTGATCGCGCCGAAGGGCACCGCAGCATGCGCGGCCAAGGCACTCGGCGGCAAAGGAAACAAGGCCTCTGCCGACGCCACCGGTGACGGCTCGAACGCTCGGGCCGTCGCCGGCTCCCTCGACCTCTACGACCACGGCAAAGCAACCAGCTACCTGCCTAGCGACGGCAACACCTCGCTCGCGCAAGCCACCAACGGCGCCGGGGCGCAGGCCCGCTCCGGCGTCAACGACAGGGGAACGAAGGGCGTCGGCGGCAACACCGCGGTCGCGCGCGCCGACCAACCACACGCCTACGCCGACGCAAGCGCCGCCAACGGCAACCGCAACAACGCCACCTCCCTCGCACAGGGCTGCACCGGCAAACCGGGCAACGCCTGCGCCTTCTCCGCCGCCGGCAACGGCAACGACAACACCGCCAACGCAGCCTCGGACGGCAAGGACTCCACCGCCCAGGCCGGCGCACTCGACGGCGACCACAACGCCGCGTTCGTCACCGGTACGACCGGCGGGCACGCCGCCGCGAGCGCCCAAGGCGGCAACAGCAACACCGCGAACTCCACGGCGACAGGCAGCAACGCCTTCGCGACCACACAGGCGACCGGCGGTGGCAGCTTCGCGCTCTCGCGCGCCGACGGTGGCGACTCCACCGCCAACGCCGTCGCCCGCAACGCCGGCACAGCACGCGCGCTCGCCGACGACGGAGCCACCGCGACCGCCAGCGCCACGGGCAGCGGCTTCACCGCATACGCCTACGCCTCGGGCGCCGGAACCTCCGCCACCGCAACCCACGACGCCGACACCGACACCGGAAGCTGCACCGGACCCGGCATAGCCTTCGCCATCACCAACGGCGCGTTCCAATGCGTCCAAGGATTCTGACTGGCGGCTTTGAGCGAGTGCGCTCTGGAGCGATCACCGCCCGGCTGGCAACGCTGACGGTCCGGCGAGCAACCAGCCGAACAAAGAACGCCCAGGAGGAACTACGGTGCCCGTCGTTACAGAAACCCATAAAGTGTCCTCGACGGTGGTGTTGGCGGGCCATGGAGTGCGGTCTTGCGGCGAAGCGGCAAGACTGACGCACTACCGCAAGGGCGGCCTACTGCCTTGTGTCGCTCAAGCCGGGCAGTCGGTGTGGGTTTGCAGGAAGCGCCACATGATCTCGTTGGCGTCGATCTCCTGGTCTACGGGTCCCAGTTCCGGCGGCCAGCTTGCCGTACTGTCCGGCCAGGTGTGGCCGCCGTCTTGGATGACATAGGACACGACGTCCGCGCTGTCCCGGCATGAGCTGTACTGCACTCGATTGACGTGTTCGGAGACCACGCTGGTGCGCGGGCCGCGGCGGCAGCCGTTCAGCACGGTCCACTGCTTCGCGGCGGCTTCGGCGCCGTAGCCCCAGTACGGGGCGCCGCCTCCGGGGTAGGGGTTGACCGGGTCGGCCAGCCCGGAGAACGCCAGCACCGGTACGGGGTGACCCGGCCGGCAGGTGGCAGGGTCCGGGACGAAGGAGCCGTCCGCTTCCTGGCGCGGTGCCCCGGCTCGCAGACCCGCGACCGCGGCCAGGACGGCCACCCGGGCGGGATGGTCGCAGGCGTACTGGGAGACCATCCGTGCTCCGCCTGAGTAGCCGGCGGCCAGGACACGGCCGGAGTCGCCGCAGCCCCGCCGCGCGAGCGTGGTGATGGTGTCGGTCAGGAATTGCTCGTCGTCGGGGCCGCCAGGGCCGGTGACGTAGGGAACGTTCCAGCGGTATCCGGGGGAGGCGTCGATGATCCCCTGGGGGGCCACCACGAGGAAGCCGGCGGTGTCGGCGGTGCGGGCGGCGGCGGGGAGTATCCAAGGCTGATCACCTCGCCACCAAGATCATCCGCCAGCTGGACCGACCCCGACGGTGGTTGCTGCGATTACCGCCCGGTTGCGGCCGGCATTCTTTGCCTGGTAGAGGGCGGCGTCGGCGCGGGCGATGAGTTCGTCACCGGTTTCCGCGGTATCCCAGATGGCAACGCCCGCGGAGAATGTCTGACCATCCGGTGTTGCGGCTTGCAGCCGGGCGATTACTTCTGTCGCGCCCTCCGCGTCGCATCCGGGAAGCAGCGCGATGAACTCCTCGCCGCCGTAGCGGGCCAGGACGTCCGTTTGGCGGAACTGCCCGGCCCACGCTGCGGCAGCACCCTTCAAGAGGCGGTCACCGGCCGGATGGCCGAAGGTGTCGTTGTAACTCTTGAATCGGTCAAGGTCGATCATGACGATTGCGGTGGTGTAGTTGTGCCGGGCCGCTGCCTGCAGACCATCAGCGAGCGCGTCGTCCCAGGCACGCCGGTTGATCAGCCCGGTCAACCCGTCATGGGAGGCGAGCACCCGCAAGTCTTCGGCCTGGCTGGTCAGCAGCGCCGATTGGGAATGGACGCGCGTGACAAGGGTCTGCATGCGCGCGACGACGAGACCGAAGATCACCACGCAGCCGGTTGCGATGGCGACCGCGTCAGGTACCCGAAGGTGGTTCCTCCAGGCTTCGAACAGCAGCAAGGCCGGTCCGGACATCACCGCCGTCCACAGCAGCGGGGTGCGCAGTCGTGAGTTCCTTTGATCGGGTTGGACCGGCGTGTTTGCGACGGCGGTGATGTCAGGATGCAGCGCGGCGGCTCCGAATATTCCGAAAACGAGCAGGGAGCCGGCAGCCATGATCCGATACGTCAGCTCGTTCTGCGCCGCGATCTGCGGAATGAGTGCCCAAGCGGAGTTGGACAACAGACAGGTCAACTGTGTGAGCGCAATCAGGCGCATGGCACCGCTGTGCAACCCGCCGGCGAGTAGCAGCCTGATCAGCAACGCGAGTAGGAACAGATCCATCAGCGGATAGGCCGCCAAGACAACCGCACCCGAGGATGACCCGGCCGCGAGAACGGCCGGTTTGACAAGGAACACGGATGACAGCAGCGCAAAGCCACAGCTGATCACGGCCGCATCCAACAGGCTCTCACGATTGCGTCCGGGAACTCGATGCCGCAGCAGCCGGATGGTGCCGGCGATCCCAAGGACGTACCCCAGGAGGTACGCGATGTCTTGGGGCGCCGGTGACGCCGGTGCGGCCAGAGCGGTGAGGATGAGCGACCCCAGTACCTCAAGTGCCTGCCAACCGGTCAGCAGCCAGAGGGCACCAGCCCGTTGTGGTCGTGTCCGGCCCAGCCGTACGGCCATCATCACCACGCCGGACCAGGCGAACAGCTGGAAACAGGCCCCCGAAACGAGCCCGGTCGGAATTAGCGTATAGGAAACCAGCCCGGCCGCGTAAACCGACAGGTAGAGGACCCATCCCTGACGGAGACCGTTGCTGTTGACTGAGGTCAACCGGCTGCCCTCCTGGAGTCATTGCGCCAGCCACCAGCACACCATGGATTCGCTTCTGGCCGAGGGTCTTGCCGGGTGCAACCCGGGAGCGAACGCTCCCGGCACGGGCGATCAACGGCGGCGGATGTTCCGGCGGCCTGGACCTGGTGCCACGTAGCTGCGGACCTCGGGATCCCGAGCCTGCGCGCTCCACCCACCTCAGCCGGCAGTCACCTTGCCTGGTCCCCGTTCGCGCAGAGGCGGTTCCGGCCATCGCGCTTGGCGGTGTAGAGATTCTGGTCGGCAGTGCCGAGCAAGTCGGCGGGCGGCTGCGGATGCCGGCCGGCGCTGGCCCCGATGCTCACCGTCACCGGCACATCCCCGGTCAGCAGCTGCCACGGATGGCGGGCCACCACCGCACGCAGGTCCTCGAGCCGGGCCAGCGCGGCAACCCAGTCCATCCCGGCGAACACGATCAGGAACTCCTCGCCACCGAGCCGCGCGGCGAAGCCCTCGACGCCGGCCAAGGCCGCCGGCACCGCCTCCCCGACCAGGCCGGCAATCACCACCAGCACCTGGTCACCGATTTCGTGTGAACAGCTGTCGTTGATCCGCTTGAAGTGGTCGACATCCACGATCGCCACGACCAGCGGCGGGCGCTCGGCCGTGCTGCCGGTCAAGAGCACCGGCAGCCGTACGTCAATGTACCGCCGGTTGTACAGGCCGGTGAGCGGATCACGCAACGACTCCTCCCGGAAGCGTTCAGCGTCCCGGCGGGCCTCGGCGGTCTCGAAGGCGGTCTGGCGGATCCGGGCCTGCGCCTCCCGCTCCCGGGAGCTGAGCTCCTCACTCGCCGCGTGGTACGCCTTGTGGGTGGCGAACGCCGCCTGGAACTCGCCCCGCGTCGCGAACAGGTCGGCCTGCTCATGCAGTACGTTGACGCGCACCCGGGCCAGTTCGGGAACCGCACTGAGCTCACTCGCCTGGTCCAGAGCCGCTTGCGCCTCGACCAGCTCGCCGGCCTGGTGGTAGGCGGCCGCCAGGGTGAGGGCGGCCTCGGCCGCCGCCTCCGGATACTCGGTACGGTCCATGTCGCAGGCCGCCAGCAGCTTCGCGGTCCGTACCGCCTCGGCGGTCCGCCCCAGGGCGAGCTTGATCCGGGCCAGCGTGTCGAGTATCGGCGGGATCGGCTCGCGGCCCGCGCTCGCCAGGACGGCGAGCAGCCGGGTCATCACCGCGTCAGCGCGCTCCGCCTGGCCCGCCGCGTACAGGCAATAGGCCATGTCGTTGAGGATGAAGGAGCGGAACAGCGGATCGCCGGCCGACAGCGCCACCTCCTCCGCCTGCTGGTACCGCCGAACCGCAGACTCGACCGATCTGGTGCGAAACAGCGCCTCGGACAGCGCCATCAAATGCATGACCCGGACCCGGGCGCTAGCCTGCGGGGTGAGCAGCTCCAGCCCGCGCAGCGCGTGGTCCAGCTGCCCCGCATAGTCACCCATGTTGGCCGCGACCCGGGACAGCAACCGGTGACCACGGGCCTGCAGCAAGGGCAACCCGTGCTCGGCGGCACGGAACTCCACCGTACGCAGCAACCGGGTCGCCTCCGCTGTCGTCTCCACCTGCCGGAGCCTGACGTCGGCGAGCAGTGCCAGCCCCCGCAGCTCCAGCTCGACGTCGCCACTGGCCCGGCCGGCGGCCTCCGCCTCGGCGGCGTGCCGCAGCGCGCGCTCCAGATCCAACGCGAAGGACTCCTCCAGCTCGCGCAGTGCCTCGGCCAGCTCGCTCTCAACGGTGGTACGCGCCGCTCCACTCACGACAGCTGAGCGTAGTCATCTCATTCGGATGCGCAATGGGTCCATGCCGACGGAATGAGGTGGCCGCGGAGGTGGTGGGCGGCTCGGCGTGGTGTGTCATGTGGTGACCGCCGCGGTCAGCAGGGTCTCCAGGCAGGCGGCCACGTCGTCGAGGGGGCGGATGTCGCGTTTGGCGCGACACATCGCCACGCTCCCTTCGACTGCGGCGACCGTCAGCGTTGCCAGCCGGGAAGCCTCGGCGTCGGCGGCGCCGTGCCGGCGCAACGCGTCGGCCAGCAGCAACTCCCACGCGGCGAAGACCTCGGCCGCGGCGTCGACCGCGGCGTGCTGCTCGCCGGACGGCTCCTCGACGGCGACCGCCAGCACCGGGCAGCCGGCCCGGAAGTCGGTGCTCAGCACCGTGTGGCGCCACACGGCGAGGAACGCCCGCAGACCGGCGACCGGCCCGGCGGCCAACTCGCGGGTCAGAATCCGGGAGACCGTGTCGCCCGCGAAGCGCACCGCCTCGGCGGCCAGTTGCTGTTTGCCGCCGGGGAAGTAGTGGTACGTCGAACCGAGCGGCGCGTGGGCATGTTTGGCCAGGTCACGCACGCTGGTGGCGGAGATCCCGCGGCGACGGATCATGTCGGCGGCGCCGATCACCATGCGGCGCCGGGGATCCGTACCCGGTTCGGTCATGCGTACTCCCTGGCTATAACAACCGTCATACTCTAGCCTGAGCTCCGTTATAACGACTGTTATAGACGGAGGCGCTGATGCCCATCTTTCAGCTGACCGTGCCCACGAAGCCGGAGGCGGTCACCGGTGCGTGAGCTGACCTACACCGGCCGGCGGGCCGTCGAGTGGCGAGAGGCGCCCGACCCGGTCCTGCGCGACGCCCGGGACGCGATCGTCGCGCCGGTCGCGGCCACCACCTGCGACGTCGACTCGATGATCCTGGCCGGGCAGGGCATGATTCCGCCACCGTTCCCGATCGGCCACGAATGCGTGGCCCGGGTCGTCGACGTCGGCGACGAGATCACCCACGTCAAGCCCGGCGATCTGGTGGTCGTGCCCTGGCACATCTGCTGCGGCCGGTGCGAGCGCTGCCGCGCCGGCCTGTACGCGCACTGCGAGTCCGCGCCCTACATGGCGATGTACGGTGCGCCGCTCGGCGGCCAATGGGGCGGCCTCTTCTCCGACCTGGTCCGGGTGCCGTGGGCCGACGCGATGCTCGTCCCGCTGCCCGCCGGCCTGGACCCGGTCGCGATGGCCTCCGCCAGCGACAACTGGTCCCTCGCCTGGCGACTGGTCGCCCCGCACCTGACCGCCCGGCCCGCCGCCAAGGTGCTCATCATCGCCCGCGGCAGCATCGGCCTGTACGCCTGCGACATCGCCCGCGCGCTCGGCGCCGCCGACGTGCTCTACGTCGACCCCGACCCCGAGCACCGCAAGCTCGCCGCAACCTACGGCGCCCGCACCGCCGAGTCGATCACCTCGATCCCGATCCGGCACAGCTTCGACCTGGCCGTCGAGGCCACCGGTCGCGTCGACCAACTCGCCATCGCCGTGCGGTCCCTGACACCGGAAGGCTTCTGCGAGAGCGCCGGCAACCACTTCCGCCCAGGCGAGCTGCCCCTGCTCGACATGTACCTCACCGGCGTCACCCTGCGCATCGCCCGCGACAACGTCCGCGCCCACATCCCCGCCGCCCTCGAACTGGCCGCATCCGGCCGCGTCGACCCGGCCCGCGTCGTCTCCCACGTCATCGCCTGGGACGACCTACCCGACGCGCTGCCCCAAGCACACACCAAACCCGTCTTCGTACGCGACCTGCCGGACGTCCCGCGGTGACGTCTTCGCATCGCAGCTTTCCCGGCGTGCCGGGCAGCATCGAGCACGCCGTCGAGCGCGCCGACACACACGACAGGCGTCAAGCCATCGGCGAACTCGGCGAAGCGCTCCGTACTCTGATCGAGCGGGCGACCGCCACCGAAGCGCCTCCGGCAGACCTACGACATTGCGCGGCGCAGTTGCGGGCGGTGGGCGCGGCGCTCGCCTCGCGCAGCCGTACGCGCTGGATGCTGCCCGGCGCCGACAACCTGCTCGCCGGGATCCGGATGTACAACCCGGTCGCCGGCTCCGGCAGCGGTCTGGCCCCACCCGTGCACATCGATCTCGCCGACGGCCACGCCGTCGGCACCTGCACCCTCGGCCTGGCCTACGAAGGCCCGCCGGCCTACGCGCACGGCGGGATCAGCGCGCTGTTGCTGGACCAGATGCTCGGCTACGTCGTCGGCGCCGCCGGCCGTCCGGGACTTACCGTGGCACTCGACATCCGCTACCTGGCGCCGGTTCCGCTGCACACACCACTACGACTCGACGCGCGGGTCACCGACTCCAGCGGCCGGAGCAGCACCGCCGCCGGCAGCATCGCCACGGCCGACGATCCGCACACCCCTCTGGTGCGGGCCACCGCCACCTTCGTCGCCCTGCGCCCGAGCCAGCTGGCCGACCTGTTCGGCGCGGCGTTGCACCCCGACGTCGTCCGGCCGTTCGCTGCGCACGACTGACTGCTCCGACCCACGCGCTGGCCCGGCCTCCGCGGAAGGAGGGCGGCCATCGCCGAAACAATCGGCATAGAAGCTGAGGAGACCCACCATGACGGTGATCACGGTGTATGCCCCGACGGGGCGGTTGAGCCTGGAGCAACGGCGCACGTTGGCTCGTACGCTAACCGACGCGGTGCTCGTCCCGGAGGTCGGCAGGTTCGAGCCGGCCGCGCGGGTCGGGTTCCAGGTGCATTTCGTGGAGCGCGAGCCGGACATGATGGCGATCGGCGGCGCGCTGCTGGCCGACGCCGGGGCGCCGGCCGACGCCATGGTGATCGACGTGGCGGTCATGGACGCCGACTGGAGTCGCGAGGTCCGCGCCACGGTCATCGAGCGCATCATGGCGGCCATGACCGAGGCCTGCGGCCTGCAGGCCCCGTCGCCGGCCTGGTGGGGGCTGTTCCGGGTGATCGAGGAAGGCAGCTGGGGTGCCGGCGGCGAGGCGCTCTCGGTCCTGGATCTGCTCGACGACCGGGTGTTCACCGCGGAACGGATCACCGCGATCCGGGCCGCGCTCGGCGCGCTGGGCTGACCGGCCTCTAGCCGTTGTATTGTCGGCGGGCCGCGCTGGGCGGTTGCCCCGTCCAGCGGGTGTACGCGCGGCGGAACTCCCGGACGTCGCCGAACCCGATCTCGCGGGCGATCGCGGTCATGGGCAGCCCGGACTCGAGGATCAGGTAGGTGGCACGGCGCTCGCGGACGCGGTCGCGGAGGTCGCTGAAGCGCACACCGGCGGCGGCGAGTTGCCGGCGCAGGGTGCGTTCGGTGACCGACAGCCGGTCGGCGACCTCGGCCATCATCACCGGCGTGCGCAGGTTGTCGCTGAGCAGCGAATCGACGGCGCGGATGATGTCGTGGTGTGCTTCGCCGGTGTCGAGCAGGCGCCGGCAGGCGTCTTCGGCCAGCGCCCTGGTGGCCGGGTCCAGGGTCGCGATCGGGGTCGTGAGCAGGTCCGATGACATGCTGAGCCGGTTCGCGTCGGCCCCGAAACGGACCGGGCAGCGGAAAAAGCGGCGGTACTCGGCGGCATAGGCCGGTGCCGGGTATGTCAGCTCGAGGCGTATCGGGTTGTTCCCGACCCCGAAGATCTCCCAGGTGAGCTGCAGGATGCTGCCGAACGACTCCTCGCAGAGAAATGGCAGCAGTTCAGGCTCCGGGGCGCGCTCACGCAACACGAACCCGACCTCGTCGCCGGCGAGTTCCGTCGACAAGTCGGTGAGCGCACCGGACGCCTGCTGCAGGTCCACACCCAGCTCGAGCGCCTCGGCCCCGGTGGCGCACGAGCGCATGGCCAGGCCGAGCATGCCGAACGACACCAGGGCGTCGCGGCCACCGAGTTGGAGACCGACCGGGCCGGCGGGCAGGTCACGCAGCGCCCGCCGCAGGACGCTCGCGGCCTGCCGGAAGGACGCCTTCACGTGGGGGTCGACAAGCTGGTGCGGGGTGAGCCCGGTGCCGGCCAGCCAACGATCGATCGCGCAGCCGTGCCGGTCGCCGAGTTCGATGACGGCGGCCAGCACTGACGTCGGGATGACGGCCTCAGTCAGACGCGGATCAATCACTGCGCTCCTAACATGTCCGGTCCGACCCCCGTCGTCGGCGATCACGCCCTCACCCGGGCGAGGGCGCATCGGGTTGAATTTCGAGCCTCGGCAAATGACCGCTCGGGCGCCGGTGCCGCCACGCCGGTCCGCCGACAAGGGCCGGTTTTCCGCGGAAAGCGCATTCGTGCCGCGGAAAACCGTCTTTGCGGTCCAAGCCTTCCATAGTGGATTGAGCCGCTGAAGGCAGGAACAGGTGTGTATGCGCGACGACAAATCAACTGGACTCTCCTACCGCTGGCCTCCGCCGAACATGGATGAGATAGGTCGTCTGCCCCGTCGGCGTCGGCTGCCGACCTTCAAGGCTTCCCGCGCGGCCGCGCTGCCGAACGTCGGTCCCGACCCGGAGCAGCGTCGGACGATCCTGTTGTGCGCGATCGCCGTCGCCGCGGGCACCGCCGCGATGCTGTTGCTGGTCATTCCCTCCCACGACGCGGCCCGGCAGTCCACAGCCAATCCGCAGTTCACCTTTCCGGCTCCGTCCGCTGCCGTGTCCCTGCTCCCACCACCGGCCAGCCCGTCGAGCCAGGCCCGGACAACCACGGCGTCCGCCTCGCTGCCAGCTAGGCACCTTCCCGCATCGGCCAAGCCGTCCCGCACGGTCATCCCGGCTTTCACCCCCCAGTTGATCGTCGGCGCCACCGTCGGACTGGAAGTCGCGGGGAAGCCCGGCCTCCGAGTCCGCCATCAGGATTTCTTCGCCCGGGTGGACCAGTTCTCGTCCACCAGCAGCGCGCTCGACAAGGCCGACGCGGAGTTCATCGTCCGCAAGGGACTCGCCTTCGACGGTTGTGTGTCGTTCGAAGCGGTGAGCCATCCGGGCTACTTCCTGCGCCGCTTCTTCGGCGACCTGGTCCTGCACCAGCAGCGCAGCTCGCCGATCTACGAGCAGGAGGCGACCTTCTGCCCCATACCCACCAGGGACGGCAAGGGCCTCACCCTGTTGGTGCTTCTCCCCTCTGGCTTCACAGTTGCGGCCGCGCCGGACGGCCGCCTGCACCTCGACAGCCCCGACAAGACCGCGCCGACCACGTTCGTCGTGCGAAAGCCGCTCTGAACCGGCCGGCCGATCCCGTGCCGACGATGGCGGTCGCCGGCACGGGATCGCCGTCACGAGGTGGCGAAGAAGAGCGTCGGCTGCGACCAGGTCGCCGCGGTGGTGCCGGTGGCGATCACGGTGGCCGACGCGCCGGCGACCGCGGTCGCCGCAGCCGGGGCGAACGCCACCGAGCGCAGCTTGCCGTCCGTCGAGCCGTAGACCAGCTTGCCACCGACCCAGGCCATGCCGCGCACCGTGCTCCAGGTGATCCCGCTGGTCACCAGCGTGAAGGCAGTACAGCCGAGCACCCAGCCGTCCGTGGTCAGGTAGCGGTAGTAGAGCGAGTTGCTACCGAGAAGCGTGTAGTACATCCGCCCGTTGAGGTAGAACGCTCCGGTCATCGGGCTCGCGTTGAACCACGCGTTGAAGCCGCTGGCGACGGCGGGCGTGCCGACCGTGCCGGCGCTGAAAGACGAGATGTCGAACGCCGCGCCCTTGGCCCAGAGCAGTTTGTTGGACACCGAGAAGGCGGCCGTACCCGAGGTGAACTGGGCCTGGGTGGTCGACGCCGGCGTACCGATCTTGGTGCCGTCGAAGGACACCTTGGTCAGCTTGCCGTTGCCCGCGCCCAGGTACAGGTAGCCGGAGGCGGCGGTCGGCGCGTCCTGCACCGCGATCGTGCGGCCGCCCGCGGTCGGGAACATCGCCTCACGGCCGTGGTACTCCTCGGCGACGCCGTCCGAGTCGAAGCCGGCGTACAGGCCGTTGCTGCCCTTCCATAGCTCCCAGACGATCGCTCCCCAGTCGACGCCGCCGGGCGGCAGACTCGTACCGGGCGACCGGGTCGGGTTCCACGCCATCGGCATGCCGTTGCTCGCGTCCAGGGCGCCGAAGCCGTAGCGGTCGACGCCGCCGGGGCCCTGGCTGTCGAGGCCGTTCGCGTTGTTCAGCCACCTGAAGTGTCCGGCCGCGTAGACCAGGCCGTCGGTCACCTCGATCGAGGTGACCGAGTCCTGGCCGGTGAAATCGACCCAGGTCGCCGTGACCGCGCCGCGGTCGACGGTCTCGAACCGGGCGACGGCGTCGCAGTAGGCGTCGCCGGACCCGCCGTCGGCGCCGATCACGAAGTAGGAGCCGTCGTCGGAGAAGTCGACGTCCCGCGCGTAGAACGGGAACAGGCCGCTCAGGCAGGCGGCGACATACCGGTCGGTGGTCCAGTTCGCGACGGTCGGCGTCCCGCTCACGTCGATCATCACGACCTGGTTGCGGCCCAGCCCGTTCACCTTGGTGAAATTGCCGGTCGCCATCAAGGTCTTGCCGTCCGGCGAGACGGCGATCGCCCACACCAGCTCGGTCGAGTTCGGGGTCGCGCGCGCGACACTCGCGTCGACCTGGAAGGTGGCGTCGATCGCACCCGTAGTGGCGTGGAGCCGGGCGAGCAGGCTGTGTGCGGTTCCGTCGACATAATGGAAGGCTCCGGACACGTACAGCTGGTTGCCGTAGACGACCGTGCGGCGCACGACGCCGCCGTCGGCCTGACCCACAAAGCTGGTGACGGTGGCGCCGGTGGTCGGGTCGATCTCGACGAGGTTCTTGCGGGCGACGCCGTTGACCGCGGTGAAGTTGCCGCCGACGATCAGCTTGCCGTCGGGGCTGACCGCGAGGGCCTGCACGGCGTTGTCGAAGACCGGCTTGAAACCGGTCTTCAGCACGCCGGTGGTCGCGTCGTAGGCAACCAGGTTGCTCGCCGGTGTCCAGGCGGTCGCGCCGGCGGCCTTGATTCCGGTGAACGAGCCGCCCGCATAGATCGTGTTGCCGATCTGGGTGAACGCGCGGACGCTGCCGTTTTCCACCTGTGGCGTGTAGTCCACCGGGTTGGCCGAGGTGATCGTCGCCGCGACCGGCGGCGGCACGACCACCGCCTCCGCCGGAACGGCGCTCAGCGCAAGGACCAAGCCCAACACTGTGGGCGCGGCCAGCAGCCTGGAGATGGATAACTTCACAGACACTCCTATCGGGGTTCTTGCCGTCGAGAGACGGGTGACTCTGGGGCTGGTGCGGCCGGGATGGAGCCGGCTAGGCCCGTGATCCCCGGAAGACCGCGCACGCGGTACGGAGGAGGATTGCCAGGTCGGTACAGAGCGACCAGTTGTCCACATAGCGCAGGTCGAGCCGGATCGTGTCTGCCCAGGACCGGCTCGACCGGCCGCTGGCCTGCCACAGGCCGGTCAGGCCGGGCTTGACGACGAGCCTGCGGTGCTTGTCCTGCGGGTGGCGCTCGACCTCGGCGGGCAGCGGCGGGCGCGGCCCGACCAGCGACATCTGGCCCAGCAGCACGTTGATCAGCCGCGGCAGTTCATCAAGAGACCAGCGCCGCAGGCGGCGGGCCCGCGAGTTCTCGCGGAGCCCTCCGTCGCCCGGTGCGGACACGACATCGGCGAGCCGGTCTCCGTGCACGTGCACAGTCCGAAACCTGTACATCGGGAACAGCACGCCGGCCCGGCCGACCCGCGTCTGACTGAAGAAGACCGGTCCGCCGGTGTCCAGCCGGATCCAGCACGCGACCCCGAGGAAGACCGGAGCGAGCAGCACCAGCAGCAGCGCCGCGACCGTCACGTCGAAGAGCCCTTTGAGCAGACGTCTGGTCCCGATCAGCCGTGGGTGCTCGACATACATCATCGGTAGGCCGTCGACCGGCCGCACGGTGATCCGGGTCGGCGTCGTATCCACAAGAGACGGTACGACCAGCAGGTCGATGTCGTCGCGCTCCAGCTGCCAGGCCAGCCGGCGCAGCATCGTGCCGTCCAGCTCGGGGCAGGACAGCACCGTCACGATGTCGGCGCCGGCCGCCACGGCGGAGCCGGCCGCCATGCCGAGCGGGCCGAAGACCGGCACGTCGACCACCCCGGCGGCCTCGCCGAGCTGGTCGGCGGGCAGGCAGGCACCGATCACCTGGAATCCGTGGTAGCGACGCCGCCGCAGCTCGCCGGTCATCTCGGCGACCGCTGGGGCGTGCCCGAGCACCAGCACCCGGTGCATCAGGCGGCCGTCGCGGCGGGCGCGGTGCAGGCGCCGGCGCAGCAAGACGCGGCCGAGCAGCGACAGCTGAAGGGTGAGGACCAGGCCGATGAGCAGGTACACGCGGGCCAGGTCGGCCTTGAACACATAGGACAGCAGCGCCATCGCGGCGGCCAGGCGCACACCGGCCGTGAAGACCAGTCGGAACTCGGCGGTCCCGACGAAGAGCCGCCGCCGCTCGTAGCCGTGCGAGAACGTAAGCGCGCCCACCCAGAGCGCTGGCACCAGAGCGGAAAGAGTGAGATACCAGTTCGCGGATCGCGCATCGTGGAAACGCAACCCGAAAGCCACCAGCGTGGCTACGACGGTTGCCCCGATGTCAACAGCCAGAAGCGATCTGACATAACGCGCCTCCCACACCCATCGGTCGGCAGGCCCCCCGGTGGCGGTGGTGTCGTGTTCCCATTCGACCAATCCGGTTAACAATGCGGTCGACAATTGCCCGGACGTAGCTGATGTCGGTTTCGGCGCAGCGTCGTTCGCCGCGGTTTTCATCGTGGTCATGCCCTGCCTCCAGTGGTACCCCACGCCCACCCGGAATATTTGTGCACAGCAATAGCCCCGCCGCGCGAGTTCGCGGACCGCGACGAACCGGACCGGAGGTTTCAGGCGGCAATGCCCCGAAAGTGAACCGGACAAACAACACCACAGGGGAGGGCGTGAGCGCCGAATACGGGGGGCAGACCGGACTCGCCTCATCCGGGAGCCTCGGCCCGCGGGTGACCGGTCGACGCGGAGCCGAGTGGTGGACCGGTGGCCGTCAGGCCGGTGGCCGGGCGCGGCGGACCCGGTCGGCGCGCAGGGCGATCTGCAGCTCGAAACGGGCGTCCGTGTCCTGCAGCACATCCCCGAAGATCCGGGTGAGCTGGCGCAGCCGGTGCCGCGCGGTCTGCGGGTGGATGTGCAGGCCGGCGGCGAGCTGGTTGGCGTTGGCGTTGGTCTGCAGCCAAGCCAGCAGCGTGTCGCCGAGGGCCGCCCGTTGAGCCGGCGGCCGGCTCATCAGGGGTTCCAGGCGACGCTCCACGAGGGCGTCGAGCAACTGCTCGTCCTGGAAGATCGCCATGGTCGCCAGGTGGTCGCGGCACCAGACCACGCCTTTTCCCTCGATGACGCCGCGGCGCATCAGGTCCAGCGCGCTCGCCGCCAGGCGCAACGACGCCGCGGCGCGAGCCGGCGGCACGGACGGGCCGACTGCGGCACGGTGGCCGGCCAGGTGGCAGGACAGGTCGCGCGCCTGCCGCGGGGCCTCCGGGTCGGGGACCACGAGGCAGGGCTCGGAACGCGCGAAGTCGGCCAGGATGTCCGGCGGCAGCACCAGCGGGGCGGCGAGAGCCGCGGAGGCGTCGAGCACGACGACCGCGAGCCGGGCGGGCATGCTCCAGCCAGCCGCGGACGCGGCCGACGCGATCGTCTCGGGCGAGGCCGGCGGAGCGGCCGTCAGCAGGGCCACCAGCCGACGGCGGCGCCGGTCGAGCTCGCCGATCTCGGCGGCCTTGGCGTGTGCGTATCCCTGCGCGGACGCGGCCGCGAGGTCGTCCAGGTACGCGAAGATGGTTTCCGCAAGCGGCTCCAGCTCGCCCAGCGGTATCGACTCATGGTCGGCGTCGTCGATGAGACGCTGCCAGGCGATGCGCGCGCAGAGGCGGATGGTGGCGTGCAGCGCGTCCAGGCTGCGGCCCTCTCGCAACTCGCGGGCGCCGATCTCGCGGTAGAGGTCGTGCCATCCGCTCGCCTGCCCGTCCCGGCCGTCCAGCAGGTCGAGAAAGCGCTGGAGCGCCAAGTCGACACCCAGTCGAATATTTCTGGCGTACGCCTCGTCGGCCGGCCGCCCGTACTCCGGGATCTTGGCACGGATCTCGGCGGCCATCTCCGCGCCGAGCCGCGGGGCGTTGGCACGCAGATGGTTCGCCACCACTCGGCGGACCCGGCTCGCCGACCAGGACCCGTTGTGAACCTCGACTGCCGGCATCGCCCCTCCGCCAGGTCACGGCCGGCAGAACCCGTCGGCTCTCACTTCGAGATGACCCCGCGTGTCGCGCACCACAGATCGCGCGAGTCGGGATCAATGCGTACTCGTTAACGTCATGTTACCCGATCTCCGGGCCTGCGGCGGCCTGTGACCGCGGACCAAGTCCCGGTTCCGTCTGCTGAGGATTGCCGCACGTCGCGGCTCGGGACCCCGCGCTCGTCCGCGTGCGGGAGAAGCGGCCCGCGACCGTACCAGTTACGCAGCCACCGCACAGCTACCGGCGATGAGCGGGACGGACGTGCGTGTTGTCAACCGGCGATGTAGACGGTGCCGCCGGCCGTGCGCAGGCTGTCGTCACCCCGTCCCGCACCGTCCGACGGGCACGGAGAACGGAGAGTCCACATGATACGAAAAGCGCTCCTACTGCTGTCCGGGGGCCTGCTCGCCACGGTCGCGGCGGTTGCACCGGCGAACTACGCGGCGGCCGCCGTCACCGCCTGCAATGCCTCCGCCGACGCGATCTACGCCGCGCCCGGTGTGGTCACCGGCACGCCGGGAACCGTGCTCGCCTGCCGCCCGGTCGAGCTCCCGGAGGTGCCGGCCACCGTCACGGTGAGTGCCTGGCAGGTGCGGTACGTGTCGAGGGACTTGCAAGGCAATCCGGTCGCGGTGGCTGCGACGGTGGCCGTGCCGACCGCGGCCTGGGCAGGTCCGGGCACCAGACCCATCGTGTCGTTCCACTTCGGAACGCTCGGCCTTGGCCTGCAGTGCGCGTTCTCGAAGCAGCTCGCCGGGGCCTACCAGGACGAATACGAAGGCGACGAGTTCGCCGCCATGCTCGACGCCGGTTGGGCGGTGGCCGCGACCGACGACATCGGTTATCTCGACGGCCAGGTGCACACGTACATGGTGGGCCGGAACATGGGGCACGCGACGCTGGATGCCGCCCGGGCCGCGTTCCGGGTGCCCGGCAGCGGCCTGAGCGCCACGACGAAGGTCGGTCTCTGGGGATACTCCGAGGGTGGAGCCGCAGCGTTGTGGGCGGCGCAGCTGGCCGCGTCGTACGCGCCGGACCTCAACGTGGCCGGCGCCGCCGCCGGCGGCGTGCCGGCCGACCTGAAAGCGGTCGGCGCGGCGGCAGACGGCGGCCCGTTCGCCGGCTTCTCCGCCGACGCCACGATCGGACTGAGCACCGCGTACCCGAACCTGCCTTACGACTCGCTGCTGAACACCCAGGGCGC
>Ga0307512_10002305_pt1 | contig 24635 bp, 24 predicted proteins | sample 14_EM_MG_FD_200267 | JGI IMG/M metagenome (GOLD analysis project Ga0307512, IMG submission 200267) | Populus trichocarpa ectomycorrhiza microbial communities from riparian zone in the Pacific Northwest, United States - 14_EM | ecosystem: Host-associated > Plants > Roots > Unclassified | place... | reverse complement strand
TTTGTTTAATATAGGAGACCGACAGAGCGAGAAGAAACGGCGAAACGGCGGTCGGAGGGCGATATGCAACGCGACGCGTGGTATTGACGCTGGGCGCGGAGTAATCTGCCACCGGGGTGTCTCTGACGGCTCTGACGGAGCGCGTCCACTCTGACGGAGCCATTCCGCCCGGACGGAAATGTTTTTTGCTGATGCAGGTGGGGCGACATTACCAGGCTCACTTACGCAAACTACAACAAATGGAAAGACGACATGATACTTGTCCTATCAGCCATTAGAGCATATGCAATTGTCACCGGAGATGATCCTGAACCGCAGCGCCTTGATCTCAACCACGATAAGAACTATGACAATTGGAAGGCTAAGGCAGCCGAAGCAGTGCCTATGATCAGACTTTCCTGTTCCCCCGAAGTACAGCGTATCGTCAAGGGAATGAGAAACCCTCAAGAGATGTGGAACACACTAGAAACCAGCTTGGACTCCGCCGGATCGTATATCGGCAGACAGGACATCCTTCGCCAGTTCCGTGCTTGCCAACCCAAGGAGGACAAACCACTTAGAGCATACTTCACCAAGCTTTATAACTACTGCACACAACTGGACCATACAGGCGATGCAATCACCGATCGCGATTATCGCACACACATATTCACATCATTGCCATCACAGTATGCGATGATATTAATGGTCCTGAAGCATAGAAGACCCTTGCCCACACCCGAAGAGGCAATGCATGACCTCCTAGAAGGAGAAACTACAACCGGCCTTACCAAGGAACTTCGAGATGCATCAAGGGGGGCTGCCCTACTTTCCCCACGTGGCGGCTACCGTGGCCAACGCCGTGGGCGCAGTGGATACCGTGGACGCGGTGGACGCGGTGGATGCGGTGGAAGTGGTGGAAGCGGTGGAAGCAGTGGAAGCGGAGATAGCCACGAGAGTAAGTGCAGCTATTGCAAAATTGACAGCCATACTACAGATGCATGCAGAAAGCGGAAATGCACTCACGAGGGAGGAAACAACGATGAGTGCATTTGCTACCAGTGTGGGCTCCCAGGCCACGTCAAAGTCGATTGTGTCTCCTACAAACGTATAAAGGAATGGTGGAAAATGAAGAAAGCCACTGCTGCAGCAGCTCTCGCTATGACCGGAGACAGCGATCCCTTCTGACTAACTGCGTGTGCTCTTGCCGCCGCCGCTGCTGCCGCTGCTATGAAGTGGGTTATTGATTCCGGAGCGTCACACCACATGTGCAATGACCGCAGCAGCTTCTCAATGTTCAAAAAGCTCTCACTTCTTATAGTAATCGAACTCAGAGACAACAACTCAGTCGCCGCCACGCATTATGGTTTCGTCAACATCATACAGGGCTATCAAGTCGAAGCCCTCCACGCTCCGACTTTGTGACTTTCTCTTCTATCGATCAACCAATTGGATTTGGGCGGGCATATGTCTATATTTCAGAACGGAAAATGCTCCATAACTTCTAAATGCTCCATGACTTCGCCATCTTCCTGCACCCTTGCCAGAAAACTAATCAATGGCATATATATCATAGTTTCCGCAACCACACTCCTATCATCGACTACCGAGAACGGGAGAAAGAGACACAGAGTAAGCTCACCTCCATGAGAAAGCTCACCTCCAAGAGCACCTACCGCAGCAAAAACCAAGTCCACTCGAAAGTCTCTCACAATCTCAGAATCAAGACTACCGCACTGACGACTAGCCCATATAAATCTCACCGCCATGAAAACTCTGATTGGCAGATATAAACACAATGATTCAATGTGCACAGTCCGCATTCAAGCCGAGCACAAGCAAAGGTTCATTAGAGTGCCAGTCAACCGCACTAAGAAGCCTTTTGAACATGTACATTCGGATGTATGCGGTCCCTTCTCTACACCGACCTTAGGAGACAATCTATACTATATACTATTCATCGACGACTACATGAGGTATACATCTGTATGGCTGCTCCCAAATACGCAAGGCGAGACGTGCACCTCCGCATACCAGTCATTTCAGGCCCGAGTAGACTCAGTGGGATACGAAATCAAGCGATTCCGGTGCGACAATGGACGGGGAGAATATGACAATCAGACCCTCCGATATGACCTCGCGGCCCGCAGTACAACATACGAGCCATGCCCTCCATACGCGCACCATACGAACAGTGTTGCAGAACAAATGATCCGTACAATCACTGAAAAGGCTCGGGCGATGATGATTGACTCTCAGGCTCCCATTCAGTTCTGGGGAGAAGCAGTTAATCCCGCTGTCTATCTCCATCAAAGATCACCAAATGATGGCCTGGAAGGAAATGACCGCAATGGGTCTCAAGCACCGTACGAAACGCCATACGAGATGCTCAATGGATTTGGCAAACCGACGCACAATGCTGCCGGCAACGAAATATCATATCAAGCCTCTCTCCACAACCTACGTCGATTCGAATGCTACGCCAGCAGACTCATTCCCAAAGTTCAACACCGCCAGGGCAAGTTCGGCCCAAGGTCCTAGCCCTGCGTGATGGTAGCCTACACACACGATTCAAAGACGTTGTGGAGGATATGGGATCCCGAATTCCAGGAGGTGAAAGCCCAATCAGAAGTCGTCTTCGACAAAGAACGAAATGCACACATGTCGTGTCAGCATGGAAGCAATGAGATCGACATATTTGGATTACCAGAAGATGAGGAATATCTTGAGGAAACAGATACCGGAGATGAGCCTCTCCGAGGAAAAGATTGTCAACCTACGCAGATAGGTTAGAGATCCACATCTCCCATGCATGAAGCTGCTCTAGACGAGGAAGCAGATAACGCCTACAGCCAGCGCCTCCGCCGAGAGGATCAGACTGCCCAGCGTTCAGCAGCAGATGCAGAAAACATCACCCACAGCCGGCGCCTCCGCAGAGAGGATCAGACTGCCCGGCGTTCGGCAGCAGCAATCAAGAAATTAAGCCAATTACCACCAGTATCTCCTGCTCCAGCTCCAGCTCCGCCGATAGGGAGTTGTGTCACAAGAAGTCAAGGTAAAGCCCCCGCAGAAGCACTAACGGAGTCCGCAGCCACTGGAGATCCATACACCTACGCGGAAGCTATGGACAGCCCTCAACGAGATCACTGGAAAAGAGCCATGGAGGATGAAAGCACATCGATCCTGATCAATAACACCTTCTCAGCTCTCAACTCCCGGGAAGCACGGCAACTGCAAGTTAAGCCAATTGGCTCTAAGTGGGATTTTAAAACGAAACACAACCCTGGTGGCTGCACACGGTATAAAGCACGCCTAGTCATAAAGGGATACGAGCAGACGGATTTCGGTGAGACTTATGCTCCTGTTGGAAAGCTAACTACATTTCTGTATCTCATCTCTCTCATCGGGAGTTATGGCTGGGATATGGACCACTTGGATGTAGTTACCGCTTTCCTAAACCCCGAAATTGACAATGACGACTTCTATCTGCCTTTCCCAGAAGCATGGCCAGGGGGCCTCAACGCACCAAAGATCATTGTCAGACTCAGGAAAGCTCTCTACGGTCTTAAACAAGCTCCACGGCTATGGCACGACAATATCAAGGACTTTCTACTCACTCTTCGGTTCCAACAATCCTCAGCCGATCCCAGCCTCTATCTCCGCCGCGACGGTATACTGGTACTTCTGTATGTCGACGATATCTCAATGCCATATCCGGAGGCCGCCGCCAAAGCCGCGATCAAGGTCAAGGCGAAACTCTCGGAGAAATATATGATCACTAACTTAGGCCCGGCACACCAATTCCTTGGCATCGAGATCTACCGCGATGCAATTGGTACCAGAATCAGTCTCGGTCAGAAAGCCTATATCACCACCATCCTCAGATGATTCGGCATGGAGAATAGTCACGGTGTCTCGACGCCCACGGATCCCAATGTACAGTTGGACTTGGCCGATGATCGGGGGGAGAAGGAACTGGAAGATATCACAGACTATCAAGCAGTTGTGGGATCACTAATGTACGCAGCACTTGCAACTGGGCCAGATATCTCGTATGTGGTCGCTGCACTTTCTCGTTACAATTTGCGGCTATTCACTAGTCATATGACCGCTGCCAAAAGAGTTCTTCAGTATCTCAAATCCACAGCCGATTTTCGACTACAATTCACTGGCAATGGCATCAACCTTGGCAATAGTCTCGTAGGGTACTCGGATTCCGATTGGGCCAATGACAGCGTGGACCGCAAATCCCAGGGAGGCCATGTGTTCCTCGCAAGCAATGGAGCAGTCTCGTGGCAGTCTCGGAAGCAATGCCTTATTGCCATGTCAACTTTTGAGGCCGAATTCATCACCTGTTCGGAGGCCTCCACAGAAGCGAAATGGTTACTTCAGTTGCAAAAGGCTATTCACGGTTCTCAGAAAGACTCACCACCGCTGCCAATCAACTGGGACAATCAAGATGCTCTCACTCTGATCACCACAGGAATCATCGAAGCTGGAACTAGGCACATCGACGTTTGCCATCACAACAGTCGAGATCTGCACAAAGGCCGCATAGTCTTACTATTCCTATGTACACACGGACGAAATTGTGAAAGATATACTAACAAAAGCACTTACGAAAGATTAGCATACAAAGTTCACGAAAGCAATGGGTTTATGGTAACTGGAGGTTAAGTTAAGGTTTTAAGGTTGTTTCACTTGTTTTTTGGAATACGGATTTTCTTTGTTTATATGGATGGCCATCCTCAGGCTATGGTAGTACTCTCTCCCTGCTCACTTCTCAAGCAGGGTTTTAAGGAGGCTACTATGGGAATCACAAGTTGCGCATCATCTTTGTTTGTTTGTTTGTTTGTTTCTTGCTCCACAGAGCGTAGCAAGAGGGGGGAGTGTTGCATAAATAGATCTTATACAGGCTGACTGGGCTGGCTCTCATACGGGCTGACAGGGCTGGCTCCGATATGGGCTGATGGAGATGTTCTGAGATGGGCTGACAGAGCTCAGCCGTCTGTGCATTTTGATGAGTACTTACGTGCTTGTACCGTATATATATGGCCTTGTCGCTCTCTTAGATAGTAGAATCCAGCTTCTAGCACTCAGTATTTCAACAGGAGTGTTCAGTTTGGTTCAGGCTGTTTGGAGGTTTGCCTTCGGCACCACGCAAGTCTGACAAATTATCACTCTCATCATCTGGGTTATTTTCGTCATACCAAACATCCAGCATCAGAGGCAAATCAGTAATCCCTGCAAAATCTGTTTTCCACAGTTCAGCTGGTGGCTGGAATCGTTTCATTGGGAGGCTAATTGGGGGGCTTCCAGGTGAGCCGGAAAAAGGTCCAAGTGGATGAGTAGAGCTCCAAAATGTCGGCTGATTGACTGAATTGTTTGCTGGCAGTCCAGCAGCCACTCGTGGTGCACATGGAGACAATGTTCATTTCCTCCAACCTGCAGATAGGGGATAATTCAAGACCCACCATAGCCACCGTGGTGGAGGTCATATCCTTGCCCCTTCAGCGCGTGAGTTTGAAATCCTTGGCTTGCTCTGGTGGTAGGCTGCGAACAATGTGTCATGTTGAATGGAGAATGTTGACTACGCGGTGGAGCGCCTCGAAATGACTGCTGTGAAGAAGTGTAACCATACGGATACTGTGGACAATATTCATTGGTGTGTTTTCCAAATTGATTGTCTTAGCCAGTGGCAGTTCATGAACAATTATCCAATAATCCTCAATTGCCATTCGGGCAATGTTGCAAGCCACATTAGCCATGTGTTGCAGCCAGATTTGCCACCATCAGTGGCTATCCATTCGTCAAGATCTTCTGGGCACAATCATGGTGGGACACAACTGTGGCTGCAAGATGTATTGTAGAATTATTCTGGGTAGGAATTAGTGTATTACAGGATCCAGTGGCCTCCGGTGGAATCAAGGTCTTGTTATATCACAGTATGCAGTGACGAACTGAGGTGTTTCACTACACGTTTGCTCCAAGCAACCAACCTGGCTGAGAGACAGAAACTGTAATCACCCACATCCCACTTTACTCTGTTATATGGTCGAGCTTATATACTGGGATTTGAGAAAGATGCTCATCCTCGTATGAGTTCCATGACTATAAAGGTCATAGAATGGTTATAATACAATATCTCTAGAAACTCAAAAAGAAATATTTCCAGTCTAATTGTTAGCATGACTAGGGATATTATTCATTAGTTGTGCATGATACAACATTGCAATCTTATTCAATAGGAGTCCTGTGAGTTGAGTATCAACAGTGATTTCAATCTATTTAGCACCATGTTTAAACTTTGTTGTCCCCCTCAGAATCCCAGCTCCAGTCAAGGAACACTTCTGCAGCATGCATCGTACCCGCGTGTCAGTTCTGGATGATTATTGCGCAGGTGTACAGCTAACGAAGAATCTTACCTATCCATGGTACCAAGATGATCTACCTGGTTTATCAGCTGCCAGAAGGTTTGAGCATAGGTAAAACCAACAATGCTGCAACGACGTAGTCTATGGCCCATTGTGGTGATTGCAGGTAGCACTTGATGAACATGAATCTAATGTAGATTGCAGTGATGCCAAAACAAACCTTCTCTTCACTGATTACAATTTTAGCAGATGATGTGTACGATTGTGGTGCAGAATATGATATATATATCCTGCTTTATGAAGAAAACTGAATATAAGATGTCTTGATTTTACCCGTCCCCAGTATTTGGCGGGGTGCAATGCAGCTGTGGATGTGATACAGTAAGATGAGTCAGTTCGCTTTCAAACGAATTTCCCTAACTCCCTGAATCGCCCCCTGAGGCATAACCAACATCAATTTACATATATTTGCACTAACCATTTCTCGAATATGGTCAACAATCGCTGGAAGAAGATACAGTGCTTTATCTGCGAAGACAAATTATTTGATGAAAACTGACTGGAGGCCCGCTATCAGTAATATCAAGGAATATCAATGAATGAAGGGCTATTACCTGATGGAATTTTATCACCTGCAGGTTGGGATCAACCCAAGCCATCAGGCATTGACATCGGTTGGTGCACCTGAATGGCCATCGATGAGCTGGTCAACTAATGATATACCCATAGATGATTTAAATGGTGCAACACCACCTCATGTTACTCCCGATGGATAAACTATAGACACCCAGAAGCCTGATCTGACATGTACCCCTTATGCAACAAAGACAAAGATGCAGGTAGTTGGAGTCAAAAATCCATGGGTGAAAGCATATGGCAAAGCAACTGGATTGTACAACAAGCATCACAAGTACTCAGCACAAAGGCATCTATGGAATCCATGTCGGTCAGCACACAACTTGCAACAGGCTGAATCATTGAACAAGGGAACAAAGACATAAATATATCAACATCTGAAGAATCGACTGGACAACTTCAATATCAAATTATTTCAATCCGTAGATGCCTGGTAAACGCCCCTCTCTGACCTTCGTTTCTAGTTTGCCAATGATAGTTGAATTGAAGATTATTCTCATATCTTTTGATCATTACACTACAGGGATAATTTCAAAATGTACCCAGTTCTTTTTGCCACATCACCCATTTCAGGTGCACCTCAATTATGAACCTGGGTACCTTGCAGGATCGAAACTTCGCTGAATATCTGGTGAGATGAATACAGGTGATGGATGGTGACATATGTAAGTGCAGCTGCCAGTATGTGCCAGTCATTTGTGTATCCTACAAGACCCACTTCAACATTAATTCGGGTCAGCAGCATCGCTGGCCACTGTATCTTTCAATTGGTATTATTTCAAAAGCAATGCGCTGTGTACCTGAAAGGCGTGGCTGCATTATCTTTGTACTGATCTGCGGTACCCTAAAAGATGACATAAATACTGATGAGGCATGGTATACTGCAGTTGGAACTGTACTATCCCCACTCAGGAATCTCAACATCACTGCTCCTGGCTTGAATTGGACTTGAGTTGCTGGATTCCAGAGACAATGTTATCTTTTTTGGGCTGTCTGGGTTAGGGATTATCCAGAACAAGTCATGGTTACTCAAGTCTCATGTGGCTCATGCCCAATGTGTGAAATGCCTAAATGTGCACTGATGGGGCATTCAGCTTTTTGACAACTCGATACCTAAAGGAGATCAGCATGTTCACTCAGAGCATCATGACAAAACTGATATTGATGTTCCGCACACTCTTCGTGTGCATCCAATCTGCAAACAGTTCTGGCAATATCCTCTCTATAGTGTCTATCGCCTTTGGCAGCCTGTTGAATTGCATCAGCTGACCTTGGGTTTGTTACAGACTTATTGCACTGGCTGCTCGAATACCTAAAAGCTAGAAATGTCAAGGATCACTGTGACAATCCATTCATATTGCTAGCATGATATCCTGGCCTCCAGCTGTTCATTACACCTTGAGATCCATAGAACAGCACCTCCTGGCAGGGAAATGAGATCTGGGGCATGATCAGATTACTGGTAGTGAAGTGCACACCAATTCTTGACTACTTCCAGGATGACTGGAAACCTGTGGTGGAAACAGCCTCGGATGAAATAGTAATGGGAGCAGTGCGCACATTATGCGAACTCTCTCTGCTTGTTAGCCAACACAGTAACTGTGATCAATCCTTCACTGTACTGGACCATACAAAGAAGTGATTTCACAAGATGAAAGGTGCATTTCGAGTACAGACACTGTTGAAGTCTGTGAAGGCCAAGTGGATAAACCGTTGGCAAGAGAATCTCATCAGTTACGAGAACGAAAGTTACATAAACTGGGTAATCCCATGGATGTCCAGCTGTATGGGGCCAGATCTGTTACAACAACAAATCTAAGGCAATTCCAGGTACACCTGAATTGAGCCTGACAAAGGACAACCAAATGGTCAGATGCTGATCTACAGAGTGCAAAAGAGCGATTAGAGCGCAAAATCCATCAGGTGACACCTGTTATATGCAGGCTTTTTGATAGATCAGTCAAACATCATAAGCAACAACTATTGCAGGATGTCGTGACTATGGTCACAGGTCCCAGAAGCACCTTCTGCAAAACCTTTCTCAAATGAAAACTTCTGCAGAGGAAGAGGTTTACAAGGTGACAAATGTCACTGCTGACAAGCGTGTGCAATTTCAGGTCTTTCCATCAGATGCTGAAACTGAGGGCACAACCTAAAGCATCACTGATATGAACTGCATTGTGGATCAGCTGGAAAAAGAGATTTATGGTATCACTTCGAATAAGCAGATGTGCATCAAGAAGGAATTCTACATCCCCTTGATTGAGTTTGAAGCATGGTGGCAGGCTATCAGTGTACAGGAGGTCCAGACAATGATAGAACGGTGTGTGATAAATTTTGGAAAGTGAATGATGCATCTTGTGGGGCATATATTTGAGCCAACTCAGTGAATGTGTTTTGGCGACAATTTCACCACTGTTAATTCTGAACAGTTACATATGGTCGATGTGAAAGAGGGATATTGATCAACCAACAAAGAAATGTACAATCAACTGATGCTCAAGTACAATGACTGGTGTACCAGTCTTCATAATACGGAGCAGACACTGTTGTATGTTACCTTTCAAGGCTGGAATGATATTGACTCCGGAACAGTACTCAATCTACTCCCTAATGGTGATTAACAGCAAAATGCTCACAGAGGCAAGCTTTTATGACTCCGGCAATGTCAACAAGAGCTATTTTTTGGCCTTAGATTACAACAGGTACATCATTTGAGAGAAACTCATGTCCCCAGAGTGTGCAGAAGTATCTGATTAACCTAATCCCGAGGTGCATCAGTAGATATCGGATTTCGCAAATTTCTACAGCTATTCGGGATATGAAACTATGGGGATTGTGGTCACGAAGTTTGTGGACTGGTACTTGGGTATAATTAGAACATACATGTAGAAATCAAATTATATCTATTACACTTTAGAATTGCCTGTTGTACCACCATCAACCATTTCATTGCCCTGCTTCTGTTGAGTGTCTGGGACATGATTTCAAGGTAGAGTGTACAAATGCCATCCAAGGGATCATGCCTAAATCACTTCACATCTGGGTCAAATATACGGAAACTGACCTCAATAACACCTTCCAAGGCTGAGTTCCTTCATTTCTGGTATTATACTTCAGCTGCACTTCACTGAATCAGATCCTCCAATTTCAGGAGTGCCTGCCAGCCAGAAGAATAATATCAACCTTTTCTGAGAGGTAGAATAAGACCCAACACTGCGTATTACATCCTCATGTTCAAGAATATGCGGTGGTGATTTCAACAAATTGCAAACATTTGCATTGTTGGGCTGATTGTGTTGACAGATTCATCAGGGTTGTCAAACTGCCTCATACAATACATATTGTATCTGTTCGAGCAATTGTTGGACCGACACATTTGGTACAAGAGAATGCTGTATTAGATGGAACCAACCACATATGGCTTGTAAATAGTCATCTGGATTTAGATATCTCATGGACTTTATATTAGATACAATGCCTGAATCAAGTTGTGCAGGAGGAAGATAGTAAGTCAAATTGTACTATTCGATGGGTACACTATAATAATCACTTCCAGAGAGCATGGCTCCAGGTTCGAGGTGCACCAGAATTGTCTTGGGGACAGGTCCAATACCCCCAATAGCTCTGAAATTTGCCTATCATAATAGTTTGAATTGGTAGCATTTGAAGACCACTATACACTGGTGAGGATATTCTTGTACTCTGTTCCTCCACTTCCAGACCATTAAGAGGGACCAGTGAAGTACTCTCAGAGCAACAGATAGCACATCGTGTTGTATTCAGCCTATCTGGGAGCATCTGGGCGCATCTTGAATAATCTGTGTAGCTGTTCAGAGTTGGTGAGTTTTTCAGTCATAACTTCCAAACCATTTTACATTTCGATGATGGAAATTTCAGTCTTCAACAGGGTAGTGCATGTAGATCTGTTCATATGGCACCTTGATCCCTGGTTCCAGGTCAATTCCATTGTGAAGTCATCTGTGTGGTGTCTATGTGTCAGCCGATACCTTGCTAATATCATCCATGCACTATGGGTACCTCGCTGGGCTCAAGCTCCCATCATGTTTATGTACCATCTTGTTTGCTGCATGTGATCTGCATCAGTGTAAGTATCCAAATACAATGAGGTAGAGCAGGTGAAGAATTGGAAGAAGTAATCCTGGAGGGCTTGATATTGGAAGTTTACACATGAACAAGCCAAGCCATGCTGCCAAGTCGCTCCTTTTGGTTCTCAGCAAGCTGGTAGTAGTCATTCAATAGTCACTGCTGGGTGGGGGTTCTATCACATTCACTGCTGCTGCTCCCTGCTCATCGCATCCAGAGCTTGGGTCTGTATTCTCACCTGGTAATTTCAATATAATGCCTTCCAGAGTCGCTCCCAGTTGCCCTGTGCATTACTCCATCCAGATGGAAACTGTTGCAATGATGGTATGTCAAGTGACAAGACATTCTAATGTAGTGCCTCCCAGCATCCATATATCTAGAGGATGCCCTCCAATCTGGCCATGGACATCATTTTATTTAGCTACTGAGACCTTTGTTGCCACTGTCATAGTGATCAGTGTTAGATCCTCCACTCCACTCACATTGATTGATTGCAATGAAGTCAATTGACTGCAAGTGTAGTAGTGTGAAGTGACAATAGTCTATTCTCCATCTAAGCTAGCAATCCCTATCTTCCCGCTGATCAACTCAATTGTGTGGATACACATGTTCCCCTTTGTGGCCCATTAATTTCACAGAGCTGCACTGTATGTCAACACTTCCCGTCTCTCAACATTACATCCCTCGTACAAAGTTCAAGATACCTCTCGGAGAGGCATAAACCTGCCTGTCATCAACTCCACAACTAATTCTGACAGATAGCCATCTCCATGGCCTGAGCCAGTGCGTTTCTGTTTAATGTTCGTGTCTCCCAAGGCATGTTGTTTTTTGTAGTCAACAAGCTATTGCTTTATTTTGCCGAGATTGGGGGCTGGTTCCCGGGTCATTTCATCATAGCGTTCCCATTTGATGTGATACTTTTAATCGGCATTGACTTCCAGTGCCCACATGGGTGAGGCAATCACTTCCGCAATATATAAATTCTGCATGGTTCCATCTTTATGTCTTACAGTCTGAACAGGAGGAGGTGGTGGCTTCCCTCGCACTTGATCTGCTGTGTACTTCATGGGTTGGTTGATGTTGAATGTACAGTGGGTCGTTATATACTCCAGCAACTCCACATTAGCAAAAAGTATCTTAGTCACTGGATGCCTCCAGGAGTGTCTGAGAGGATGTGGAGTGTAAACTTAGAAGTGACAATGTCAGGAGAGTATCAGACCCTAGGAGGGCATTCCGGCCAGCCTTCGGAGTAACTGGGATATCTGATGACTGGTAGAGGAGTAACTGGGATCTCAGGTGACTGGTACAGGAGTACCATGGGAGTAATTGTGATATGTTTGGGAACATGTCGGAGTGCTGGAGAGCACTTTGGGTGCACCTGGGAGTGTCACAGGACCAATGCCGAAATCACAAACACACTCTGAGAAATCCCTGGGTTCCTATAGATATTCATCCGGAAGACTGCAGGTGTTATCTCAGACTCTCCAGATGTCCATGAGCAATCGATTTCCCTCACCAGCGAATATGATGCATGGATTATTGTTCATTATCACTTCCGAATCATACTAGCTACCATCTTCTTCGACATTGTATGTATTGTCTCGCTACATTAAGGAACCATAGAAAAAGGCAAGTCATCCAAACATAAACGCTGGTATGCTGATACAACAACCTGACCAAGCAGACAAATTATATCAATCAAACATGCCATCAATCTCATCCACTACTTCTCGCATCTCATCAGGGCCAATGAAAACAGGAACACACAGTTCATCAACAGCGCGAAGAAGCTGGAGGCGCTCGTTGTATTTGCCGATTACTCATACCTGGCAAGTGGCTGAAATTGAATTCCAATGGTGTTTGGCTGGATTTGTGATATCTAACAAACGTTGAATTAGGTGTTAGCTAGCTGCGAATGTAAACAGGGATTTGAAAGGCAATATGATATATTTGTATGAAAAAAGGGACCAACTACCAGCAAATGAGAAGCACCAGATGGGAAGTGCTGTGTGGAAAAGAGGAGTGGACAGAAGGTGTTGGAGGAGCATGAAATGAAAAAGAAGAGTACAAAATCTAGGCTGCAGAGCGCACACAGGGATTACGGAGTGCCACAACTAGTGGATGACCTCTGTACTGAGTGGTCAGGACTGCAGAATGAAATCGAGGAGTGCCAATCCAGGCATAGTAGCATCAATGGGGATCGGGGAGTGCTCTCCCAGTGGAGGACTGCCGAAATGTGGCGGGGGGGGGTGAGGAGTGCCGAATGGATTATAGGAGCGACAATCCAGACCGAGGAGCGCCAGAGGTAATTCAGGAGCTCCCATACCAGGCCGGCGGGCACGGAAATGGGGATATAAGGCATGGAATGAAATAGAGGTGCACCAATCCCGACAGAGGGGATTAAGGAGTGCCGATCCCAGCAGAGGAGCACTGAAAGAGGATGAATTGAAACTGGAATAAAATAGACGCGACTGAATCCAGCCTGACAAGTGCTGATGGGGATTGAGAAGTGCCTATCCCAGCGGAGTTGTGCCACAGGGTGGGGGGTGGTTGAGGCGGCCCACTAATGTGTGATTGATGAGTGCAGTGGCTTCTAGAGTGAAATTTATCACAGGGGATGGGCAAAATGTACCTCGATATTCATCTTGAAAAACCATCATTGTGGCCTTGTTCTCACTGGCATATTCCGACAGCGCACAATGAATAGCTGAGACTGCCAGCACTAAAGGCTCCAGAGCGAGCGGTTGGAAATACTGGTATGTCGTAGGCTGGCACCCCCAGATATAGGGGGTGAAGAAAAGTTGATTGTAAGTGAGATCAAGCGCTTCCATTCGCATGAACAATGATTTCTTATAATCGACGACCTCAGAGAGACATGCATCATTGAACAGGGGCTCTTTGACCTGGACCTGACGCTCAGTCTCAGTGTGCAAATCAAGCTGGTAGCTATGAACAACAGTCCAACGTGACCCAACTGCAAACCTTCCTTGAATGGTACTTATTTTAGGTTTCAACTATGTATATTTGGGGTGTAGTCAACATCATATATCTGATATAGGAGGATTAATAACATTCCAAGACATATAGCTTCTGCTGTTTGCAGATCCATTTGGAGTGATGGACCGCCTGGGAATTAACACACCCATGGTGTACCTACAGGAGACCCTGCTATTGCCCGCTGACTATCCTCAGCTTGAATGGTAGGTCTCCAAGCTTCTTCAACCATCGAGTACTTGTCATCGGATAATATTGGCCAAGGACTCTGCATGAATACACTTGCCTCCATGAACCTATTTGCTACCTGAAATGTAGCCTTTTGCCGTTTGGGAACGCACTGATCAGCACTGGCCTTGGGTTGTGGAGCATTCTGCTCTCCACTAGACTTGGGTTGTGGCAGCGCCTTGGCAGATGGTGCATGGTCAGACTTGCAAATTCTGGTGAGGAGGGCTGTCGTTTGGCATTTGGGCAGCGGTGGTGCCATTGACCCAGGTGGAATCGGGAATTTCAGAGCAGAGGGCCTGCAATAATAGGATTGCCATGGTGTTGTTTCTTTGGCAGTGGGACGCTTGTAGTTCGCAATGACCTATCCAGGCATGCCTGGCCTACAAGTAGGACCTCCTGCCGGTGATCCAAATTATCTTGTTTGATGTCAAATGATGAAGTGGACTCTCTCGTGTCCTCACTTTCTTAATAACAGATATTCTGATCGGTATCATCATCCCACGTAGGTAACGATATCAGGGCCATTAGTCATCTGCAATCTGAAGCACAAATGCAAATAGTTGGTGGAAAATCAATATTGGCTGCTTTCTTGAATGCGAGTGCTCTCTCGAGGTGTACATCTCGATTGTTCTGTCAATAGTGATTCCTCACCTGGCCGGGCATATGTTCCATGGGGGGTAATGAAGAATGATAGTTGGGGAACGTGGGAGAGAGTGTATAAGTAGTAACTGTATGATTAAGTGCAACAGAGTAAGAGGAAACATCGAGCAAGTAGTTGCACAGAGTTGAAGAGGATGCAATTTGAGGCACGTCTTGAGCGGTTCAGGAGAGATGACTCCAATGATTGTTTGTGGTATTTAGGATGGCAGTCCAGTGTTGCGATTGAGGATGTTGTCAGGAGCACTGGAATGGATGCATTTCTTGTCAGGCATGCTGGAATGGATGGATTCCTAATGCCAAATGTTAGCAACTCCTATCAACAGCACTCTGTATGGATGCAAGAATTGGAGGTTGGCTAAAGGCAATGCACATAGAATAGAACCAGATACACCTGAACCAGACGCACAGGAACAATACTCACAACATTAAATAACCCTTGGTGCTGGTGAAATGGATCATTGAGAACCTGATCGAAACTGGGTGCCCTGGCATATGACTCCACTGAGGGTAGTTATTATGCAAAGAAGTTGAAGCATTTGAGGTGACCAGTTAGCATTGAATTCGTGCAGCATTGGGAATCTGCAGAGCTCAATGAGTGACCGCTGAGTTGCAAGGGGTTATACTAGGTTTGTCATCAATCAAGGACAAATTTGAATCTCCGTATGTGGTAGATCCGCTGGAATGGCACATGTACATTCACAATACTCCATTGTATCAGGATGCTGCAGCTACGTTTGCTGTCGATAAGGCAATATCTTAAGCATTACATCCCTTTCATGTGTTCATCTGGGCTGTGGTTGCACAATATCCTTCACACCGATGTTGCAGGCAATGGAGGAAGGAGAGAATTTGGTTTATGAAGGAGAGATACATGCATAGAGATACAGAAGTAGAGAAAGAATGGGAATGTAAGATCGATGATTCAGGGGTAATCTTATGGATTAACGCAGTTGTCAATGCCAAGATTGCTAACAAATGAGTCATAAATACTTACTCACATTCTGATTTTGTGCCTAATATCTAGTAAGTTGCACACTGTTAAATCACATATTCATTATGAGTCTCACTACTACAATATAGACTCAAATAAATTTGAGGTTGAAAGATATATGCTATAATGGTATGAATGCATAGTGAGACGTCATCTCACAGCTGGCAGAGGAATAATGAATCCATGCATGCAGGTCTGGGGAATTGAGGTGCACCGAAGATTAAATGGTTATTCCCAAATTCATTGGCTGGGAATTGCAGGCTTTCCTTACTCTTACAGTTAATTGCAATCTTCAAAGTTGTCTTTTCTTCACTCAAGCTGTCAAGATTCTCTCTCTTTGAACTTCGTTCGTGATGAAAATCGGTCCACATACTCTATTTTCAGATACTAATTTTGGCAGCCCAAATATACATTTAGTCAAAATCGAGTCAAGTCTGCATTCAATGCATTGAGAACATATGCCTCTTTGAGTCAGTGCAGTACATGGGTGTGCAGGATTTGCCGGTCATGTTGTAGAGTTGCTGAGCAGAATCAATGGTTGAAGATTCTCGCTCTGGAACTGCGGCACTTTTGACAAAGCTTGATGTTGCAGACACTCCTTTAGGATATCGATGCAGAGGTCGAAACATAATACTTTGGCAATATTGAGTCAAGTGAGGTTGATAAATGGCTAGGTCTATGCATGTATGGTTTAGTTGTGCAGGGCTACCTTCCTCCAATGGATAGTTGACACAGAGCTAACAATTCAAGGCATTTTTGCGGTGGCCTTCATGTACCAATCAAGCATAGATTGATATATTTGCAGATGCCAAGCAGGATCAGCTGCCTGCACCTAAATGTCAATTGACTTGATTGATGACAACCTGTGTGCACAGCTTCCACTGATTCAAAGCCGAAGAATACATGATGAGAATAAAGCAAACAAAAATAAAGATTCCACTATGGACTGGGGTACATGCGCTTCGGAGGTTTGATGTTGCTGTGGAGGCCCGCCCGGGATGAAATGATATATCCATAATGAGTCAGAGTTTGCCAAAGTTGGCTTCATGCAAACCCAAGAACATTATTCTGGACTGGATTGCAGATCTCTGTTGTGGCTGAACTTCAATCAGAGGCCAGGAAATACCCAAGCCATGTGTCAGTCTCCGACTCTCTGGGATGCGTATCTGATGTGTTGCCAAATTAGTAGAATATTCCTGCCACGGCTCTGGCTTTGCAATGGATATGTGAGCCCGAGTCTCATATTCTGACACAGGAGCTCACTATTGGGTAGACTGGCTCTATTGCCGAATGGTATTGGCAAGTATGCAGTCACAGTCATAACGATATGTGCCCAGGACTCTCCTGCACACTTGAACATTGATCATATCCCAGCAGAAGCTGCAGCATTCCCATGAATAAGCGAGCCATGTCTCATATTGTTGCATAGGCACTGAATCTTGCCTAGAGTGTCTCCTTGCCAAATTGGATTGGTAAATATGTTGTGCTGGATCAGTCACAACAGGACTCAAATCATATGCTGATAATTCTCTGGAGCACCCGAACTTCTATCATATGGTAGCCACCACTGCAGCTTTGCCAGTGATCGGTGAGCTGGTGTCTCAGATTGTGACACAGCTATTCAATATCGCCTTGACATACCTAATTGCCAAATGGGATTGCTTAATCTGAAGTGCGCACTATATCCAAATGAGACTCATGTTATAGGGCGAGGATTCTGCAGTGAACCTGCCAGTGGCTGAACAACAGTTTGTGCGTTCTTTTGACTTCAAAATGCGTAAGTCGCCTGAGGTTTCCAGCGTACCTCCGATTCACTACTGACCAAAGATTTGAAGCCCTTAACTGCATCATTCTCTAAATTCAGCTCATGCCATGTAGCCTGAGATAGGCCAGCCTGGGAATCTGTAATTTAGCTTATTGATTGACTTCATCTCTTACTAGTCATTGATAGTAATAATCTAGAACACCAATGAAATCCCACTTGAGCAAATTCTGATTAATGACACAACAATTCCAACATCAGAACTTTGATTCACTTTAACTTGACAGAGAGACAGGATGTATTTCTGCAGTATAGTGTGCCTTACAAAGGACCTTTTTGAATATTTGTATGAGTTGAGAAGATTACATTGGTTGAATGTCTCAAGAGGCATACCTTGGTAAAGTGTTCCGGAAAATCTAAGATGATGGCTTATCTGACTGCAAAATGTCTCCATTGTCGGTGAGTCGCTTCATATTGTCCTCACAAGGCTCCAGAATCCGGTTACTCATTGACATCGTGATGTTTGGTCGACTCATCAAGCCATGCTGGACTCCCATTGGAGCAAATTGAGAGTGCTGAAGGAGATCGCTCGTGCAGTTATCAAAACTACCAGGACCAGTACGCATTGAGCCTGAGTGCGGTACTCTGTTTCTCCCTAACGGGAAAACTCATGGCAGTGCCTACCGCTGTTCATTCAATCCCCAGAACTTCTGAGTTACTACCATATTGTTTGCTGCATTGAGAGATCGGCCGGTCCCGCGCACTTTGGCTGTGGTTACGAATACAGATGGATTTCCTGAATCTTGGAATTTGAGCAGCATTGCTGAATAGTGTTAGCAACGGTACCGGACCGTCACTTCGGGACCGGGTCCGGGTCAGAACCGAACTGTTGCCGAATTGGCGGTCCGGGTTGTTAACACACCCGAACTGAAAATTCGGGTATGGTTCGATGCAAATCTCCCAACCCGTCTGCATTGGGCGGGTTGTCAGCGGGTTGCCCAGCAGGTCCATCTGTAGATTTATATAATGTTCTTGTTTTTGCAGTTGGATAATTGAACATTATTAAAATTTGGTATTTGACAGCCAATGATCTCTTTTTGGATGATTTGCAATCTGCGACATTGATTATTTTGGAATACGTGTTTTGCCTTCTACCCGTTGCATTTTTGGCTAGAGAGGTAGTCAATAGTTCTGTCATGGGCGCACCTATGCGCAGAAAGCCTTGATTACCCAATATGCAAGATCAAATATTGTTGATGCTCCGTTGACGCTCAGTTTCATGATGGGGTAACATATGTGTCTTGCGTTATTTCAATTGAAAAGGCTGCCAGGACTTCGTCTATGAATTGTTACCACATTGTTACACTTAGATTACGCAAGATCGAGCACCAATAATCCTTGACACTCCATTGACGATCATTGTCAGGATGGGACAATATCTCGTTTATGAATGGCTGCAACCAATCGTCACTTTGTTTTGCTAAGGAAGGCTGCCATTACATCGGTTATGAATAGCAGTGACCAGGTCACTCTTCAATTACCGTACTTACAAGACTAAAAATTGTTGATGCTCCGTTGACGCTCATTTTCAGGATGGGGCAGGCAGCCTGATACTATTATATTTGATTTGGAAGGCAGCCAATACTTCGTTTATGAATGGCTGCAACCAATCGGCACTTAGGTTACCCAAGATGCACAGCCAAAAATCATTGACGCTGCGTTGAAGCTCATTATCAGAAGGGGGCAGTGAATGTGTCGTTTACTCTTTGCCAAGAAAGGCCGTCAGTATGCACAGTATGGATAGTTCCGACCACGTCACCATCCAATTACCGTACTTACAAGACTGAAAATCGTTGACGCTCCATTGACTCTCATTTTAATGTATGGTGAACTCAAGATCTGCTGCCATTAATAATTGCAATCTTAAATAATTGAACTTTGTGGATGCCTTTCAGCATGATTAGGACTTCGCTCTATGGCAAAGCCGAGCCCAGTCATATTCAAGCAGTGGTCGCTCTCATCCGGTTAAAATTTATATGTTATGCCAAATGATGCATATTGCCTGCTAAAGGTTTGTTTGATAACGAATATTCTCTTGCGACTGGTCAACATTCTTCCATAATAATTCTCTAAATAAAATTCGTCGTCAAACTACATAATGAACTTGGTGATAATACATTGACGCATTGAGTCCGACTTTGTGTTCATCCCCTTATTCCTCCTCGTTTCCAATATATTGACCGTCACCAACGCCATTTCAACCTTCTTCTTTGAGTGTCGTATAGGCCGAATCAGTCCAGGAACATTTGGTGCTGCACTCACATTCTGCACCTCCAGAGTTTCTGAAACCTCGCTGCCGTTGTCCAGTTCCATATCTGATTCATTGTCAGCCTCCCAGTCATCTTCGCTGTCGTTTGGATTATCCAAGTCCCCATTCCAGTTAACCCAATTTTCGGTGTCTAAAATGCTTTCAGGTGAGCTATCGTCATCACTTTCGGCAGGATGGCGGTCGATTCGTTTGATTCGTCGGACATTCAATACTTGAGTTCGTCCTCCAGGGAGGTTCTTTGCAGACAAAGCTGGTGGCACGGGTGATTTTTCCGACAATTGAAATGCAGCCGCACCATCATGATGAAAGTTTGACCAGGATTCTTCGATGATCTCTTCGGTATCTGAAATGTAACCTATGGCAGTCATCTGTTTGGTGTGAGCGCGAGATTCCTTCTGTGTAGCTCGTAGGGTTTGCCTACCCTGCCACATCTCCAAAAAGTCGTGGATCTTGGCCATTCTGTGCAACATCATTTCCTCCGCCTCTCTCTTCATCTCCATGTCATTATCAGTGCTGTCAAGATACAATAATGGGTCGTCGCCAGCCAGTAATCCGCTATTGGCTGGAGCAAACTGCCTTACTACCACTTTTTCGCGAAGAGTCTCGCCAGTGGTTTTCGACTGCCTCCACCCTATCACATCTCGCCCAAGGGAAAAACTGGCCTCCACTCCGACACCATGAGGTATGATAGAGAATATGTCGCATGCCACATTGGAGAGATCGGCATACTTTGAGTGCGTTTCTTCTTGCTGCCGCTACCAGTTGGTGATATCCAGTAACCAAAATGTACTACTAATCTCCATCGGGTCGGAGTGGTAATCATTAAGATTCGGATTAATTTGCCCCCAGTTCTGTGGTAATTCAGGAGGTGAAATCAAATAGAGCCTCGCGGCTGTCAATAAAGGTGCTGCACGATCACTTTGTCTGGGTGTCGTTTCGGGCACGTTGGTAGGCATTAGGTATTTGTCGTCATCGCTGGACAAATCGTATGGATCATAAGAAGATTGACCAGATCTAGAAGCCTCGTCGAAGGGGGTGGGATTGTTGTTCTGTGTGTTATCAGACTTAATGACCGGCAATCGTCTATGTTTCGCGCAGTATTCGATCTCCACATACCTCAGAAGGGCCTCCTGGTATTGGGTAGTATAAGAAGTCTCGTCTTCAGGATTGATATCCATGCCCTTGTCCCAGTTCCTAAATGACCGCAACTTCCGGAAAGGATCAAGGATATGTGCCGTAATGAGGAGCATACCAGTCGTTGGAGCGACTTCAGTATAATATGTAGATAACTTTTGCTGCGCACACTTCACAGCGAAGAATAAGTCTTCCTTCCATTGTGTCTTTTTCTTGGCCAAAGCTCGCATCACGCCATCCATGTGATCAAACATGTCATTGTAGACAGTGATGACGTGATGCAGAGTAACGGTATGCCGTTTCGACATCCAAAGGGTCCAGTACCGGAATGGCTGTAACACCTCCATCACACACTTGACAATAGTCCACTCATCCTTAGTCGTAAAGAGCGGCTGGTAGTCGCTATACTTTGGGTTGGTAAGCCACTCCCGGGTGAATTCACGCAATCGGTAGGCGTGCTCGAGCAACTCCAGTGTCAGGTTCTAACGTGTCTTCACATCCATAATGGGTAGTACTGCGATCCGGACTTTGGCTTTTTGACAGTCAATAAACTTGTTTCGACGTCCAGGTGTCAGCGTAATCAATACAGCAAGCATTCTCTGCTATATGAAGGTCAGTTTCAGCACTTTCATAATATGTTGAAATATGTACTTACTCAATTATCTTCGCTAAACCTGGTCTCATGGCCAACACCTTGTTGATTCTAACATTTCACTCTTTTTGAAGTCTTTGACTCTGTCCAATGTCTGTGATTTCATTCTCTCCGAATTGCTGATCGCGTTCATGGGCTTCCCAAGACTTGGTGCGGCCTTTTGCACTCAGACTGCTCATGAATGCGCCCAAAGACAGCTGAATGACGTGCGCCATGCATGGTATATGGTTTCTCAATGCGGGCCACTCGATTCCAGAGGCCTCAAGGGTAGTTTGTAGTTCGCGAGTCATCGAGGAATTTGAGGAAGCGTTGTTGGTTGTAATTCCAAGTAAACAGCAGTCAGTCAGTTCGAAACGATCAAGAACTTCTTTCGAATGTCCGGCTAGACGTGCTCGTCTATGCTGACCCTTGACCTGTAATCCTTAATGAGCTTTCGAAATGGGAAAAGATTGGGCTATCAACCTCATCCAATGCTAGTTGTACTTCTTGCAACGCCCAATTTCGATCCATACATTAAGCAATGTCCGATGTTATTGCTGATTTGTTCGTTGATGTCCATCCGTCCAAAGCAAAACTAACTTTATTTGTTGACGGCAATTGCGTCTTAATTGCATCCACTGTCAGTGTGTATTCCCTCCGGCAATTATTACTCAGGGTGCTGGCTGACGGTAACACCAACTCGCTTCGTAATGCATTGTATGACCGTCGTAGCTCAAGGTACGATATTGCGTTCCATGGAATATGTGCCGAAACAAAACCTAACATGAGGTACCGATTCCAGGTGTCTTGGTGAATCTCAGCAGTTTGAAAGTCCTTTGCTGCCAGTTTCGAGCATTTTGTCTGTCAATTCAGTAAGTAGACTTGAAACCTGAATGGTCAAATTGATTTTCTTTTGCGAACTTACAATCGGAATTCCTCGACTTCCTTGCCGCTCGAGTATGGCCAATGCTGTTTCATCGACCGTCGAACTAGTTAATTCGGATACCTCTGTCACTGTTATTTCGTTTAACTTTGCGATATGCGCTTTTGCCAGCAAGTGTTTGCCCATTGAGCTGGTCCCATGTTCTGATGGATGGCGCAGAACTTGATGACAAACGATACATATGATGCCGGGGCTGCCAGTCTCTTTGATCCCGCAATGTGAATAAAATCGCCACGAAGGCGCATGTCTAGAGTCATTCGAAGCAATAGGCCGCTTCGACCCTACATTCATTGAAGCCCACCAAGCATCGAAGACAATTTGTAAAGTAAGGTCGCTTAAATCACGAATCAAGACACGATCGTTTTTGGAAGATATCATAACCTCTAGCAACGAGGTATTTAGAGATTGTGTATCTGACATCGTGGTAGGGAATGGAACTCTGTGTAATTCAATCTGGGTGACTGTCAATGGATACATTATAGTCAGGTAGAACGCAGGTTCTTAAATATTGACTTTACAGCTAGAAGCAAGAAAAACGTCAGACCTGTGAGACATCGCATGCATATGTGTGAAGTTGAATACAAGGGCATACAAAGACGAGACGGTTGCGATATCATTCCTAGCATCTTTGCCCATAAAGGCAGCCGATAGTCCGATTGTGTGTCATCGCCGCAGCATTGCTGTCCGATAATCCAACATCCAAGCCTAAAAATTGTTGACGCTCCATTGATGCTCATTTTTAGGAAGTAGTAGCTATATCGTTACTAGCATTTTTGCCTCGAAAGGCGGCCAATATTATGATAATGGGAGCATGCCGTTGCACAGCCCTTCAATTGGCTATGATGCAAGACCAAAACTTGTTGACGCTCCGTTGACGCTCATTTTTAGGAGGTGGTAGTGATATGGTAGTAGGCATTTTTGCCCATAACGCCGGCCAATACTGCCATTATGGCTTAATGCTGTCGCGCAGCCTAGTCATTATCCAAGATGCAAGACCAGAAATGAGTGACGCTCCGTTGACGCTCATTTCTCGGACGGGGCAACGAGCAAGTCACTTGCCGTTTCACATCGAAAGCCGGCCAATTACTCGTCTTTAGATGTATGTGACGATGCAACCCTTTGATTGCCAAAAAGATCAAACTAAAATTGTTGACGCTCCGTTGACGCTCCGTTGACGCTCACTATAGAGACATACCAACGGTCATCGGGTGCCCAATCATTTTGCATGACCGTCATAACGTCATTATTGACAGTCAATACGTTTTTACCATCCAGTTCGGGGCTGGGACAGTAGCTGGAGATCGCAACCTAATCTGACTGGCCGACGACACAACCGCTCTCACCGCACCCTCTGCACCACTATTCACGTCATCAGTCCGATCAATGATGTGGTTCCTTCGCATTTTGGTGCTTTCAGCCAGTAAATTATGGCATTCAAATCCATCAACTCATTTTGGACATATAGAGCCGGACTTCCTGACCTTCCGTTTTCCAGCTCGTTTTCCTCGATTTGCATGACGTACCATATGCAATTTTCAAAATCTCGACCATGTGCAGCAGGTCTGAGCGGACAGTTATGCAGTTAACTGCATGAACCAATGCTGGCTGACGGCTGTAATTGATCCGAGTTCAGACTGCGCACTGACCGCTCATCCTATGACTCGTGTGATATCACTGAATCAAATATTGTTAGTATATTTCGTCTCTATTTTAGGTCTTGCTTTCTATTGTCACTGTAATTGGCAGGTCCATCTCATATTTGCTGGCCGTCTATCAACCAGATTTGGAGTCTAGAACATTTGCATGGCCAGTTCGACCCTTGCACACACTCTGATGAAATATCATGTCTCACAATTTGGTCACTGAA
>Ga0307512_10002304_pt1 | contig 24643 bp, 32 predicted proteins | sample 14_EM_MG_FD_200267 | JGI IMG/M metagenome (GOLD analysis project Ga0307512, IMG submission 200267) | Populus trichocarpa ectomycorrhiza microbial communities from riparian zone in the Pacific Northwest, United States - 14_EM | ecosystem: Host-associated > Plants > Roots > Unclassified | place... | reverse complement strand
CCTTCCGTCCGTCCCCGTCCGGCCTCAAAAAGACGGCGCCGTTCCGTCCCCGCTCAGGACGGACGGCAAGCAGCCGTCCCGTCCCGTTCTCCGTGATGTCGGACGGACGGGACGGTTGACAACACTGCCTTTGGATGCCGTGAGAGGTGCAGCGGAGTGTTGATGATGGGCTCTCTGCCTTCTAGCTCCGGCATTTCACCACAAATGGAGTCCAAACAAAGATATTGGTTCAGAAAGCTCAGTACAGAATGGTGGGAAATACCCTTACAAGCTGATACGGGTAAATACGAAGAGAAGCAACTAACAAAACATAGCTACCCTGATGGGCGAAGCGAAGGCCCAAGGCCCAAGGGAATAATGATGTTTCTAAGGGTGGTGCTAACAATGTCAGATTGGAATGCTAGGTGCGGTAAGCCGGTGTGGTGAAACGACGGAGCTAGAAGGCAGAGAGCCCATCATCAACACTGCGCCGCACCTCTCGCGGCATCCATTGGAAACTCGTGAGAAAGAGCGGTTCTGGCTCGAGGAGCGTAGGAAGAAAGTGAGAAGATATTATACTACCCGGCCGTGAGGATTGAGGCAATTGCGTGGATCTACGACATTTCGGAAAGAGCGAGTGAGACTAAAAGTTGGGAAAGATAGAGTGTGTATTTCATTGTATGATAAGATGCAATCTATCTACCTCAGAGTCTCCCGAATATATGCACACCTTCGCTCAGTCCATCTCCCTTACCCTTGTATCTCCATATGCCCCCATTGCCCAGCCCATCTCCGTTATCCCTGTATCTTCATACACTCTCCGCTGCTTAGTTGTCTTTGAAGCTGAGTGGTGGTGGTGGTGGTGGTGAGAAACCGATTTTGCTGCCACAACGCCTCCCTGGCCCATTGTGTGAAGCGCACCTCTTCTCTTCTGTTTAACCATATACACAAACCCAAAACAGCATAAGAACACCATAAACCCAAAGGAAAGATACAAACATAGACTCAAAGGAAAACCATGAACCAAAGGAAAACCATAACCTCAAAGGACAGACATAACCCCAAATGAAAACCATACACACAAGGGAAAACCACAAACCCAAAGGAAAAACATAAAGACACTTACTCCTTGCGCAGCTGTTTTTTCCTGCCACCTTCGGTATCAGACTTCCATTTTCGTTGACAACTTGCGAAGTACGCGATGTGGCCAAGCTGAGTATTCAATCTTACTGTCACCTCACACATCGCATATACAGCTGCTCTTATATGTGTCTGGGCCACTATAATCTACTCAGAGTTATCTTTTACTGCTTGTTGGCAGATGCGTACTGCTTTACGCTCCATGTTTCCCTTGTGGTGTGCTAACATCATCGGATTGTCATCCAAGATTCTCATGCAGTCTGAGTCGTAGTCGAGCGATTCTAGAAAGGATATCATGTATTCTTCACCCTCAGTGATGTTATCGGAACAGCAAGAATCACTGCTGGGAGTGGCAGACCGGTTTGGCTATGAAGTATCCATCAGCATAGGATCGGTAGGCATGTCTGGGTTAGTACCGGCCTGCATTCCGGTTTCCAGGAATGTACAGGACGCTGTCTTGATTGCAGTTGGCGGAATCCTTCCGGCCTCTATCTTGGTGGGTGCTACCTGGGTCATAGCAGCATCATTCTCCATGTGCACTGGTGGGATCGTACTTGCCTCCTTCTTGGTGGGAGTGCTGGTTCCATCCCCAGGCCTATCCTTGGCCAAGTCCATCAAAAGCCCTCCAATGTTACTCCCATCCTTTTCCTTTTCCATTTCCTTTTTATGTGGAGTTGGCAGTGGGAGCATCTTGCATATATCAGGGGATGGAGGTGGTACAGGTATCTCATAGTCGGCAGCTAGTACTGATTGTGAGAGGCTATGAAGTAGCTTGGCATGATTGCAGTCATCCATCCCAAGGTAATTACCAAGCAGCATTACTAACCCATGGTACTATTTCAGACCCATAGCTGTGTAGTCAATTCCGTCTTCCAGCTGAGAGAAGCCATTACCTAACAACTCTTTAGCTTCCTGGAAGTCTCCGGAAGTATACCATGTGTTCACTTTCGACTTCCAGTTTAGCTTGGTGACACAGTTGACTAATGTACAATTGAGGCAAGTCATGTCTACCCCAGGATCTCTGGATGTTTGGATAATGATCGCAGGTAATCGCATCAACTTCTTGCATCTATTGGAATCGCTTGGGATTTTCTGGAGTTTCATATCATGTATTTAGAGGTCTCCCTGCTATTTGATTACCGATATCTTCCTCTGTTGGACTGAGTGGGCATCGGCAAAAGTGCGAATCGACTATAGACTGCGCTACGCGCACACACGCACACGCGCAGCTCATAGCAAGCTTCCCGTGGACCCCTGCGCGACGAGCAGCCTATAGTCGTCTATAGTCGATTCATAGAGATGTGCGCGTGGGCCTATGGAACTATATATGGCTCCCGGCCAGAGATGGACCTATACTTGTCTTCACTGCCTGCAGTCTTCGCAGTTATACCGGTACTACTGTAAACACTATCGCTGCGAGTCTGCATGAGAGTCCGCTGGCGATTGAATACCTGCTCTAGAGCCTGCTTGAGAGCCTGCTTGAGAGCCTGCTTGAGAGAGCCGGGTTTGAGAGAGCCGCACTTTGGAAGGAGTAGAGTTTTCCACGGGAAGCTTTTGGCCGATGGCAAACTCTGAGTTTGTGGAAGCTTTGGCTAATAGATGGCTCTAAGTCTGTGGAAGCGTTGGCTAATGGACAGCTCTAAGTCTGTGGAAGCGTTGGCTAATGGAAGGCTCTAATTCTGTGGGAGCTTTGATGTAGCCAACCTACTTGTCTAAGTGCTTCTGGTACTATGATCACCATCACCGACACCATCACCATTGCGGTCATCACCATCACCATCATCACCATCGCCATCATCACCATCAGCCCCGGCCCAAATGCGCACACATACGCCCACAATCCGTGGGAAGCAAGCAGCACATTCCGCTGGAAAATCTGAGTCGGAGATCTGCTCTCCCCAAGATCCAATTGTCTACCATTCCTTCAGAATCTAAGGCTGCAATTGTCAACACCATGGTCGTGAGGCATCGTGAGATTTCGTCTTGGTGGGCGCCCTGAAGATAAGATTCAGACTATGATATAGACAGACGTCATGATTTCGGCCGCCCGCCACCTGCTACCAGCCACCTGCCACATGCCACACGCACACGCCACCCACCAAACACTGCTCAACAAATCTCTGAATCGAGCATGTAGGAGCATATTTGGGAGGAGTAGAGTTTTCCACGGGAAGCTTTTGGCCGATGGAAAACTCTGAGTTTGTGGAAGCTTTGGCTAATAGAAGGCTCTAGGTCTGTGGAAGCTTTGGCTAATAGAAGGCTCTAGGTCTGTGGAAGCTTTGGCTAGTAGAAGGCTCTAAGTCTGTGGAAGCTTTGATGCTGACGTTGACGTAGCCAACCTACTTGTATAAGTACTTCTGGTACTATAATCACTATCACCAACACCATCGCCATCGCCATCGCCATCGCCATCGCCAGCATCTCCATCAGCCCCAGACCGAATGGGCACACATACACCCACAATCGATGGGAAGCGGGTACCAGATTCCGCTGGAAAATCTGAATCGGAGATCTGCTCTCCCCAAGTTCGAATTGTCTACCTTTCCTGTGGAATCTAAGGCTGCAATTGTCAACACCATGACCATGAGGCATCATGAGATCTTGTCAAGGTGGCCGCGGTAAAGATAAGGTTCAGGCTATGATATCAACCGACGTCATGATTTCGGCCACCATACGCTGCCCGCCCGACGCCACCTGCCTCACGCCTCCCGGTGCCTGGCTTCTGTGAAGTCTCTAGATCGAGCATGCAGGAGCGTACATGGCAGCATAAAGTCAAGTGAGATTGGGAGTGTCTTCCCTCTTGAGAGTGTACTTGCGAGCAACTTGGAGGTGTACTCGGGTGCATACTCGGAGGTGTTCTTGGGAGTGTCTTGAGAGCTTATTTGCGAGCGTATAGTCAAGCAGGCTGGGAGTGTGCCATCGAGTGCAATTGAGAGTGTACTTGAGAGCATGCTCGGGAGTGTGCTTGAGAGCGTCTTCAGAGCTTACTTGGGAGCGTACAGTCCAGCAGGCTGGGAGTGTACAGTCGAGTGCAATTGGGAGTGTACTTCAGAGCGTATTTGGGAGCATGCAAAGAAGTGCATTTGGGAGTTTGGTTTCAAGTTTGTTGAATGTAGCATGATGTATAGTAACAAGCGCACATAATTGCATGCGTATCATAGTAATCTAGTCAATGCGCAGGTCCATAGGATTTCATAGTGCCACGCGGAGTGTTAGCAACGGTTCCGGGTTACGTGGCAGCGGTCCGGGTTTGGAACCGGACCGGACTATCCAGTGCGGGTTGTTACCCGGAATACAGGGGTCCCCCCCGGGTTTGGGGACGGGTTCGAACCCGACCGCGGTTCCATTTTACGGTTCTTACAACTTTGGCTCCGATTAAGTATTTAAGTTCTCATCGTATCGTGACGTGATCAGTACGTAAATTGTACAGTTCTGGCCGCTGGTTCACTTTGTGCATTCCGATTCACGATCTGACCGATATTCATTGAGTGGCTGTGAAAAAAGGGCAAATTTATGCCACAGTAGCGGGTTTTCGATAGCGACTCAACGAATATTGGACGGATCACATATCTGACATCTGGAGGTGAAAGAGCGGCTTCAACTGCACAATCTACGTACTGATTATATCATGATACGATCAGGACTCAAATACTTAATTGGAGGCAAAGTTGTGATGTCGAAATGGCGGGTTTTGTGTGGAAACCCATTGCAACGGGTCGGTTCCGGGTTGTAACCGGACCCGGAACCGAACCGGGAATTTGGACCCGTTGCTAACACTAGCCACGCGTCAAATATGCTATGGACCACCGACCCAGCAACAGCTTCTCCATGAGTTACGTGTCGTATAAGGTCATTTTTCCCGGTGTGATATAGTGTATGTATTTCCCATACTCTGCCGGAGGTGTCGAAATGCTGAAGGAAGGAGTTGTATGCCTTGTATTTCAACATCATCCAATCAAGGTTCCTCTTGGGGAAGTTTGACAGCCAACCGACCTGGGTGTTGACAGCAAAGATAATAGTGTCAAACAGATGATGGATCTCGAGAATGAAATTGACTTGGAGTTTGTGGGGGGGGAGCTCCTGAGTGGAAATCTCCACAGCTTCATATAGCGATCTGACAGGTCGGTTGGAAAAGAACTACCTGCTGAGTTGTGATACAGTCTCTGATGAAAGGGATACTAAAGAAGGATCACTAGCAATAGTAGAGATATCCAACAATCCGGGATACTAAGTAAGGGTGGTGGCGGTGACAATAGGGGTGGTGGCTGTGGTGGTGGTGGTGGCTGTGGTGGTGGTGGTGGTGGCTGTGGTGGTGGTGGCTGTGGTGGTGGTGGTGGCTGTGGTGGTGGTGGCTGTGGTGGTGGTGGTGGCTGTGGTAGTGGTAGTGGTGGTGGTGGTGGTGGTGGTAGTGGTGGTGGTGGTGGTGGTGGTGGTGGTGGTGCATCGGGAAAAAGTCATTTCGCCACTTGTAATTTACCGTAAGCTATAAAACCTCTGGTAGTATCCCGTAACAGCCATCACGGCGGATGATGGTATTCGGCCCAGAGCCATTATATGTAATGTGGATAATAAACGTGTAATACACAGTATTGTTACAGTAGTATTTCTACCTTACCCCATTACTTTGGTGTACTAACTAAGTACTCTCTGGGTGATAGCGAGAGTGTTTGTGCACGACATGGTGTAATCAAGGATGCTAGATCTGCAATATGGATCGTTTGGCGGAGTGTACTTGTGCAATCGAACTGTCTGGTGAGAACTCAAGGTCGGTTGTCAGGGTAGTTGCCGTGATCATGTCAGAGGCTCCACATGCTGTCGCCCTGGTCTTGTCAGAGCCCATTGTCAGCTGTTAGAGTCCGCACTTATAGTCGCCGTGATGTTGTCAGCGGCTTCCCATGCGATCGCCCTGGTCTTGTCAGAGCCCACAGTCAGTTGTCAGAGTCCGCATGTTAAGTCACCGGGATCTTGTCAGAGGTTTTCCATGCTATTGCCCTGGTCTTGTCAGAGCCCGCCATCAGTTGTCAGAGTCTGCACATTTAGTCACCGTAATCTTGTCAGAGGCTTCTCATGCTATCGCCCTGATGTTGTCAGAGCCCACCGTCAGCTGTCAGAGTCTGCACGTATACTCACTGTGATCATTGTCAGGACTCACGGTCAATTATCAGAATTTAGAAATGTGTTTCACCGATTGTCATTCTAATGATGATTTTAGAACCATTTACACGTGGAATGAAATTAGTCAGTTTTGAATCAATTGCATTCCAATAATAAATCATCAAACTGATATATACTATATACATGAGCAGCTACATGTCCTCATCGTCGATGACAGTCTCCGGATCCCAACGTGGGGCAGCAGGTTCTTGCGGATCTCGATCATTGACTGCATCGATGCTGTCCCTATGTATAGCCACGATTTCTTTTGTATCTCTGGTGGGATACTTTCCCATTGTTCGAATAGATCACTATATGTACCTACTACAATGTCAGATACATGTGTCCAAAACGATGTTCTGCATACTCTTGTATGTATTCACTTCAAATACCACGCGGAGGAAACTGCCACCAGCCCAGATGTCCAAGGATTGCTGTACTGCAGTTGTAGCAAGTAACAAACACTCTGCTGTCAGCTCATTGGTGAAGTGGGGCGTATATGGCCGTCGAGTGATATTACTGTTTGTGTTCTTGAAGAAGGTTTTTGCCATACCACCCGATATTGAACGACGTAGAAATATCTTTTTTGGTATCTCAGTGGATTGTCAGGACATTAATAGAATCAATGGTGTTCAGTCATACTTCACTTTCAGAGTCTGAATGATGATACCGGTAGGTGCAAGGAGGGATTGCCCTTGTGACTAGCTATTGGCGGTCATTGTTTGAAAGGGTCCGGAAGCTAGTGGCATATTGATCGGGCTCAACTTCACGAGCGTGTTCAGCCAAGAGTGCTTGGGTTGCTGATTAGTGATCTGTGAGCTTGGTTGTCAGTGCTACTGAACAGGGCTTGAAACATGTGAATACTTACTGTGTGGATAGCTGCATTTGAGACATCAAACTCCTTGATTGCCTTAATCAGAATTTGGTGCGCTTCTTTGAAGCTGTCCTCGGACAGTTAGTCGACATTGACTGGTTCGGGGTCCTCACTAAGAATTCTGGAAAAGAATAGATCTTGGGCAATGTCCCACCAATCGTTAGGCACCCCAATGTCACCCACCTTACGCTTTTGCCGGCGGCCAGTATCAATGGGGGACCTATTCCGCTTTTGCATCTAGGTGTTGCCTAAGTCAGAGAGGTTGCACACAGTCAAAGCCCATAAGGAAATGTTGCTCTTACCTGCTGAGCATGGTGCTCCTGGTTCCCTGAAGGAGTGTCACAGGGTGATTGCAATGACTATGGATTGTCAGCTAGAGAGTTTAATGTTGGAAGCGGGTGTGGTTATTAACCCCCCTGGGTTGCCAGGAGACAGAGTGATCGATTGTGCCTGGGTATTGTCAGTCAATGCGGGGTTGGACATCTCTGCTTCTACTTGCCCACTGCTGGTTGTCAGACAAAGTAGGTGTTCGCAACTAGACACAGTCAGTCGAAAGCAGGGATGGTCATTTCTGCTCCTACTTACCCACTGCTGACTGCTGGGAGAACTATGTGTTTCCACCTAGAAATTGTCAGTCAGACACAAATGTCGAGCTGGATGCGTCATTACCCCTTCTTGGTTGATCAAACTGGAAGAATGATTACAGTTACTTAATATGTGGGTGCTTCGACGTGGGTATCACGGTTCATCGTCAGTGCAATCATTCATATGCTCGCATTGCAAGCTCTCCTTACCGCCATTATCGCCCCCAGATTATTGCCGTTGTCGGCAATTTTCATTGCAGTGAGTCCCATGGCTACTGGCGCAGGAGTATTGATAATCATTGCGGCTGCTGCTACCCTGGGACCTGCCACTGGGATTTTGATCAGTGTGGCCACTGCTGCCTGCGGATTTTCTAGAATGGTTGCGGGTGTTGCTGCTTGATCTGGTTGCGTTTGCAATTCTGTGTGTTGTATGTGCCTGTGCAGGTTCGCATTGGGCATGACAGCTTTGCATGTACATGGAATCCACGGCTCATCACCATTTATCATATAGTGAATTTCTGTCTCCCATTACCTAAAAACAACCTTGTCAGAGTTGAGAATAGACGCAATAATAGTGGTTCCCATGTCAGAGTTATGGTCCATGTCAAAGTCGAGGTAATGTTGTAAATGGGTCAGAATCAGGTTCATTCTCGGAGTTGAGATAATACCGTATACGTTGGGTCTTATGTGTTACAGTTGAACTAATTACCGTATAGGGGAGGTTGTTTCGAGTGTCAGAGTAGGGTAGTTGTCAGTTAGGGTGATTGTCAGAGCTAGGGTGATTGTCAGAGTCGAATTTATACCATGTACGTTGGGTCTCCCGAGTCGAAGTTGAAGTAATGCCATATTATAGAAGGGGTTACTTCCCATATCAGAGTAGGGTGGTTGTCAGAGTTATGGCAATAGTCAGAGTTGAGGTAATTGTCAGAGTTGAAGTTATACCATATACATTGGGTTCTCCCGAGTCAAAGTTGAAGCAATGCCGAATTATAGGTGAGGGTGCTTCCCGTATCAGAGTAGGGTGGTTGCAGGGTCAGGGAAATTATCACAGTTGATGTTATACCATATAGGTTGGGTCTCCTGAGCCCAAGTTGAAATAATGCCGTATTAAAGGTTGGGTTGCTTCCTGTGTCGGAGTAGGGTGGTTGTCAGAGATTGGGAAATTGTCAGAGTTACAGTAATTGTCAGAGTTATACCGTATACGTTGGGTCTCTCATGTCAGAGTCAAAGTTATACTGGACTTTCCCATGTTCAGAGTAAGTTTTATAGATTCCATAAGTTACAATTGATATTATACAACTTTGTTAAGTTTTAGTAATCTGCCAATCTTCCCAACTATATTCTTGCCCACAAACCCCTACATTGGGCCACACTAGAAGACCCTTCTCCCGCAACCACTCTGGGATCTTGCTCTGTGGATCCCACCACACAGGTGGATCTCGATACAGCACAGCATGGTGTTCACTGCTATGCAAGTCAAAAGGGCAGAAACAGTCATGAATGGTGTGCTCTCGCAAATATAGCTAGAACTCTCCACTGGTGCTCTGTGGGCAATGGCTGCTGACCCAACCTGAGGGTGAACCAAACTGAACACCTTATAATTCGAATATTGCGTTGCATGTAGTATAGCATCATGAAACTGCATATGGTTGGAGGTCGAAGGGATTTGCGGTGCAGCTCTCCAATGAATGGGAGTAGGTACCTACGAACTTTCAGGAGGTAACTTACCTGGTTAAGTGTTGGACGACGCATATCCCTCTGGGTAGTAGTTCGTGTTGATCAGTGGATAGGCCCCCATATCCATACAAAGGCAGCTGAAGAAGGTTTGATTGGACACTGCCGGCAGCGCTTATCCCATATCTAGTTCGAGACCGCTAGTGTTCCCGGATCTGGAGCAGAGTAAGAAGTTTGTGTCGGCCATACGAAATTGGCACTGTGCTTGTTAGAAGAGTACGATGTGCTTGTCAGAGCAACCTGTCAGAACAACCTGTCAGAGCGACCTTGTCAGAGCGACCATTTCAGAGCAACCTTGTCAGAGCGACCTGTCTTTGCAATCTTGTCAGAGCCGAGTTGTGCTCGATTGGCATATTTTACTCACAATTGTGCCATGCGATTGGAATGGATGAATCAATGTCATGGAACCATTGTAGTTTACTGTCTGGCCCGTGGAATAGGTAGATCAATCAAAGTCATGGACCCATTGTAATTTACTGTGTGGTACTTCTGCCGATCTTGGCAAGATTATGTTGGGAGTGTGTAGTACATATATAGATCGAGGAGTACTTTGGTACACAAGCACTAGAATTTGTACTCTCGTACGGCGAAGAATTCCATTCTCTACCCACGATGTTCCCTACCTAACTACCCTACAATGCCTGCAACAACTGGCCACTTGTCCCAAAGCCTCAAACGGTGCTGGTCCGAGGATAGTATGTCGGTTAACGAGAAGAAGAGAGCGGTGGCTACTCCATGTATCGGATCAGTAGCAAAGCGCATCCAATGAGTGCCCAGTCAAACTGGTATTCGAAAGTGTCAAATCATCCCTACTCAGCACTGTGAGTGTCTTTCATATCTCTGAAGTGAATACACACTAACGACAAACTTGAGCCTACAGCCGCGTGGCATGGATATCTCGTTGGATGGAACTAGTCTGCTCCCGCATTCCATATTTGTTGTGTGCACTTCCATTAGATTTCGGGGGTTAGTTTTAGCTTGTATTAGTATTAAGGGATTTCGGTATAGTTTAATGTCATGGCGCCCCTGAAATATGGTTTTAGCAAGTACTGAAACAATCGTTTATTGGCGCCTTGACTGTAGAGTACTTGCTGAGCAATATGCTTGAAGAGGGCTTACCAATAGAGAATTCGCATTGTTAAATGATAAAGATTGTTTGTCCACCGCTCATGTTCATGACAAACTCTTGGGAGAGTTGCAGTCAGAGCGGTTGTCAGATTGTTGTCAGAGTTGTTGTCAGAGGGCTGTTGTCAGAGTGGCTGCTGTCAGAGTCGGAGTCAGGCTGGTCGGCAGTCCAAGTCAGCGACTGAATTACTCCATTCATCAGTACTAGTCATCTAAACAGCGTGAAACCTTCAAATAATACAACCACGAAATTACCCAAAAGCGACTCAAAACCCAGCGGGGTGATCCCGGAAACATGAACAGAGACCAAAACTGTCAACCAGAAAGGGAGATCCCAAACCCAAGAACCAACCCAGAAGGAAAAAAAGTGCAGACCCAAAAATGGAAAGTATAGAAAGATCACCAATTAACTAACGGCCATCATTACATTGTTATATTGACCAATCAAAGCAGATGGAAGTGCCTGTGGGGAAATCTTTCCAATCGAGGTATTATACACTTGATCAGCATCGAGATCAATGTCCTCACTGGCAGCGTCCTGGAGAACCCCCAGCACATACAGCATTGTTGATGGCTTCATCCCCTGGGTGTTTTCAATCAACCGATCGATTGTGGTGAGGTTTACCAATCCAGTTGTGCGTTGTGTTAGCTCTTGATCAATCCGGCAGACACGCGAACATGCGTAATGTTCCATTGAGTAACTTATACCCTGTTCTCCCATGACGGAATTTCGGCAATTATAATGTAGGTTCAAGCCCTCATTGCTTGTCAGATAGAACAAAACAAGGACCCCCACCTGCCAATGGTTGATAAATGACTTCTTCACAGAGGTACGCGCATCGGCACTCATTGAACTATGGATGGCAAAACAATTGTAGCCTAAGAGGTGGCAGTACGGCGCACAGTTAGTATTATCGTATGAACAGTCGATGTCAGAGTGAAATGTCAGAGTTGATGGGTGTCAGAGTTAGAAGTCAGAGTTGATATGAGTGGCAGATAGTGGGATTGCGAAGGAGTGCTAACCTGATCAACAAGCCACAGGGTAAGTGGCGAATATACCGACAGCTTCACCTTCTCTCTGTTGTCTTTCGCTGTCAAGGTGTTCCGGAGATAGTGTTTGAGCCAAACCAATTTTGAAGCCCCACACCGGAACGCAGCCTCGATGTGATCATACGTCATCCCCTTGACCTTCTCAAGCGGAGATATTCGGTCCGTCTTCCTGCGGAAAGCCATTGGAAACTCAGACATAACCGTCCATAGCATGATCAGATGCGGGCTGCCCAAGTCAGCAACTGCGGCAGGTAATACCAATAATCGTATTGACGAAGATATTGCCGGATCCCTCGAGGCAGGGCCAAGACGAAGTGCTATGGAGATAAGGTGAATGAATCGCCAACAAGGGCTGAAACGCTTTCGGGGCAAATATCCTCTCTGTACGTATAGAAGTTAATGTTATTCATTACCGAACTGACATCTCGCTAGAACTAACTAATACGCGAGTCTGCCACAGAGCCGCACTAATGCCACAGAGCCGCACCTAATGCAACAGAGCCGCACCTTAACATGAGCTGAGTCGTCCAGCTACATCACAACCATCTCCAATCATCTTCGAGAAACCTCTCAAAGAAACAAAACACCGTGATCTAAACAACAAACATGCCTCCGTGATGGCTCACAATCATCCAAAAAACACCTGGTTCTTACGCCGTCTTTCATGTCGTTTTCCTCTTCGCCTTTGGCCGCCCGCCCATTTCCTTCCAATACTGCTCCACCATTTGTTTTGCTTCTGGCATATTCTCCTATGGCTCCCATGTATTTTCTTTCTCATCCCAACGTTTCCAGTTCACTTCGTATTCCAAACTAGTTCTGTCAAAGCTTGGCCGGTCTATTTGTGATTAATTCAATGAAGTAACTTGTGCTTGTGCGGCTGGTCCCTACCGGCGGAGGTGGCAGCCGCTAGGCAATCCGACAATCATCTGTGTGGGCAACTTTGAGCGTGCTGACCATAACTGTGTTGTAGATCGTGATGTCGTATGGGAGATCAAGTTCGATGGTGTTTCCGCGTATGCGTAGGATCTCCGGAGGGCCAATGTAGTGGTGCACCAGTTTGCGTCGCGCGGGGTTGACCTTGGTGTATGTGATTGGCAAATTCTTTGTATCTGAAAATACATTCCCACCAGCGGTGATGGTGGGGTCAATTGGCCGTTGTGACTTATTAGCCTCAGCCGTCTGTTTATCCTGAGTATCGCGCAGCTCATCGCAGGCAGCTCCCGAATTGGGCTGCAATCGTTCGACAAATTGGCGGCCTTGTAAGGTTTTCACTGATTCATTGGCCTGCAGTCGTTGGAGGTCTGCAATTAGAGTCTAGTGGCAACAGGGGCTCATAACCAAGATTGAGTTCAAAAAGTGTCTGCTTCGTTGAACGGTGTACTAAAGAGTTGTAAGCATACTCCGCTAATGGCAGGAAGTCGTCCCCAATGGCTTGATGGTGAGGTGCGAAGCCACACAAATACCATACAGCCATCTTGTTTGAGTGTGAAGAGAGACCATCAGTTTCTGGATGGAATGCCGTAGACATGAGCAGCTTCGTCTGCAGAATCCTCCCAACCTCTCTCCAATAGACTGCTGTGAAACATACATCGGGGTCCGATTCAACCTCTTGAGGCACTCCGTGTAGGAGGACGATGTTGTCGAAGAATATGTGCGCGAAGGCCAGGGCCTCGATTGTTTTCTTGCAGGCTCGCCAATGTGCTCTCTTTGTCATGTGTTCAACAAACATTGCAATGCAGTCGTGGCCATTTCCCGACATCGGCAGGTTAGTTATGATGTCAATGCCAATTCTTTGCCAACGGCCTTTGCCTATTGGAACTGGTTGTAGGAGGCCTATGGGTTTCCCACTCTGGTGGCTAGTTCGGTTGCACAAGTCACAGCTTGAAACGTATCTCTGGGTATCGCGCCACATTTTCCTCCAGAAATACCGGTCATTCATACGTAAATACGTTTGCTCAGGACCGAAGTATCCCCCTGCTGAAGAGTCGGGGGCTTCATGGAGGATTCGTTGCTGCATTGTCCCTGGAATACAGAACCATCCTCTCATATCTGCCTTTCCGTCTTCCTCCTTCTCTTTTGCCCTTGCTGATTTGTTTACCTGTGTCTTTTCCAAATCTCCACGTAACCACAGTAGGCCATTCTGTTGCACATAGAATCGTTGCGCTGCCACCCATATTTTGCGTTCCTTGGTAGATGCAGTGGATGGCAGGGGGCGGGGACTTGGGTTGGCGAAGCAATGTGCAATAACCCTGAACCATTCATCATCAATTATGCCCGCATTGATGTCATCAACCCATTCTCCGGCCGCAGTAACTTCCAGTGCCCTTAAATTGCATCGCTCCCATGGGAAATCCGTGCGGCAAGACAATGCATCCGCAATCTGACTCTTGACACCCGGGATGTGCTTGACCTCGCTGTAAAAATTGAATAGGACTGTCAAGATATGCATGTGACGTACGGTGAGGTGTGGTTGTTTGAGAATCGATGACATGGGTGCATGGTCCCTGTGTACCAAAAATGGCTGCTCGGCTCCATGTTATTGAAAATACGGAAGTATCTACATTTCTCTTACTAATATTTGTACTTTCTTAAGTATTCTCCTTACGATAAGATGGCACTTTATGGATAAGGATAATGTGGTGTGTTAATAACTTTTAATACTTTTGTTATCTTTTATGTTTGGGTTATCTAGAAAGTTCCGGTTAGAACTTGTCTAGAACCTTCTTTTTAGTTCCATTGGAAGAGGGATTGATCAGCGCTTATCTTAAAAGAATGCGCCTAGATTGTTCTGTTATATTCTTTACGGTTCTTATGTAGTTTTGTACAGTTGCAGAGTTTTTCTCTTCCTGTTTTGGTTATTGATCCGCGACAGTGGTCACGGACAATCACTGTTTTATTATTGTATATATAGATACTGTTTCTCCGGTTAGAGAACAGTTCTTTAGACTTGCTCAGACATCGATCGGAATACTACAATATCTCCTCTCGAATCCTCTTCTCAGGATATGCTTGCCTTTCGAACACTTCTTGAAATCGTTATAATTGCAATACTTCTTCTTCGTATACTTCTTCTGAGATTCTAATAGATCTCTTCGGACTTTCGCTGTAATAATCGAATAGGTTATGAGCCCGGATGAGCGACACTGATTCAAATCCTGAATATCCTCCTCTTACTCAGAATTTGTTCAACGTTCACTCAGGTCCGGTTGAATATCAAGAAGTACCCGAACCCTCAACAACACCACTCGGATCACTACCTCCTTCGCCTCGCTCAAGGACACCAGTAATGACTTCCTCCTCCGGAAAGAATCCTATATTCTCTTTTTTGGCTCGCGTCGACAAGAAAACCCCAGTAAACGTTAAACTCGATAGCATCGGTAAACTTCCTGGACAGGACAACTATCGGATATGGAGTGGCTCAATGACTATTGTACTAAAGGGTATTAAGGCATATGAGGTAGTGGTGGATGGTGTGTCTCTAGCAGACGATGCTGAACAGACAGAAAAAGACGCCTTCGAGCATCTTAAACATACCGCATCGACCATATTCATACAGGTGGTCTCCGAAGACATTTTGGAGAAAATTGTCGAGTTGGAGGATCCCAACCTGATGTGGACCTGGCTTCGCACCGAATATTATAGAGACTCAGCTTTCGCACTTGTCTCCCAGATAATGAATCTGGTCTCCCTTCCTACTCAATATTCTGGTACAGACTTAGCAGGATTTATATCCAAGTTTGAGTCCCAGTGGCTCCACCTTACAAAACTCTCGAAAGCCTCCTCCGATTCGTACCGAAAGATGTTTGCTACGTTTCTTAATGAAGATAAGGCCAAGAGAGATTTCCTGTTGGGTTTTTTGGTCAAACATTATAAAAACGTGATCGATAATCTTACAACAAAAGATAGTTTGTCGTATGCTGATGTTAAGCAATGACTTATGGATATCGACACAACCGACATCAATGACAATTCGGCTCTATTTGTTTCTAAACCTTCTGGTAATAAGAAAAAGGGGAAGAAACCATCGGGAAAATCCAATAACTCCTCCTCCTCCTCCTCCGCTCCGAAAACTTGCACCTGGTGCAAGAAACACAATCCAGGAAAATCCGAAGGACATACCTGGAATGAATGTTTTCGTCTGCAAAAGGCGAATAAGGAAAACAAGGTAAAAGAAGAAGAGGATAAGGCCGAGGAAGCAAATGATACAACCGAGCAGAAGGTAAGAAACAAATCCTTCCACTTTGACACGGCCTGTACCTCACACATGACCCGTTTTGCAGGGCGACTCCTCAACTACTCGGTATGTGGCGGATTTGTGAGATCCAGTTCACAGAAGAGCATGGAGATCGTAGGCAAGGGAGATGTGGTGTTGGACTGTGTTCTGAGAGATAGATCGGTTTCTTCTTTTTGTGTCCGAGGTGTTTTACATGTTTCTGATTTGGCACATCCTTTGATTTCTTGGAGAAAGTTGAGAGAAAAAGGATATACAGAGTTTGGCGAGGGGGATTATATTTCAATTAATAAGGGAACAGAAGTTGTTTTTGAAGCTATTTTTGACGGAAATTTGTTTAAAATTCCTGAGATATCACATTCGGCCCATATTACTTATGACTTCTGGCATCAGGCACTCGGACATTTGGCACCATCAACAATGGATAAATCAGTACAGTTATATTCCGACGCCGATATACCAGCAAGACCTACGAATTACATCTGCACCCCCTGCGTTAAAAGCAAAATGACTCGGCCTCCTCGAACATAAACATCGAAGAAGGATAGGAATAAACTCGATCTTGTTCATTCTGATTTGAGTGGACCCTTTCCGGTTCCGTCATATGGTAATTCCCTTTACTATATTGCTCTAAACGATGATACTACTAGAGTTGCGTGGGTTTGATTTATAAATCAAAAATCCGAGACGACTAAGATAGGGAAAGACTTTGTTGCAGAAATGGAACTTCAAAACCACAAAACTCCTGTTTCATTTCGAACGGATAACGGTGGGGAATACATTACAACGGACTTGATAGGGTTCTTTACATCAAAAGGAATTATACATGAGTTTTCCCCTCCGTATTCCCCCGAGTCAAACGGAGTTGCAGAACGTCCTAATCGTACGATAGGCGAGTCACTTAGAGCTATGCTTGAAAGTGCACCAATTTATGTTAAGAAGTTGTGGGCTGAGGCCGTGTTAACCTCAGTAAATATAAAAAATCGACAACCTCATTTGGCCCTACATGATCTAACTCCTTATGAGGCTTTTTATTGCACCAAGCCATCGATCCAGCATCTTCAACCTTTCGGCAGAGAATGCTATATCCATGTACCGTATCAGAAATGAACGGACGGAAAGAAGTTATCTCCGAGGGCACAACGGGCTATTTTTACCGGATACACCAATGTCCCCCATCATTATAGAGTGTTCTTACCTGATACCAAAAAGACTATAGTATCAGCAGACACCTTTTTTCGCCCTCTTAAGATAGAAGGGGCTACACCAACAATAAAACATCGAATTGACCAAATTCTCACTCCCCTCCAAAGCAACACCCCATCAACATCCGTGGAATATACCTATAATAATAAGGGTAAGACATGGGATGACATGTGGCGTCAATGGATTGATGAGAATCTTCAAAGAGCTAATGATTTGATCGACAATGGTTATGAGATCATTGCTCGACTAATGAGAGATGACTTTAAGGAAGGAAAAACAGACGGGTATTTAGGCACTCCCTATTGGGTTTACGATGCCAGTGATATGGCCTATCGAGAATCCCTACCCCAACAACCCGAACAACCTGGCGAACGAATATTGATAGAAGAACTTGATAAAATTGAGGAATTCAACGAATCCATTTGAACTGTTGTTCCTGCAGACCACCTTCTAAATGATGAACATCAACAATCCAACCAGCGATCTCAACTTCCGTTGGAACGCCCGTTTCCTGCTCCTCCTAGGCCTATGACGCCACGACCAATTCCATTTGGACAGGTCGGCACTCGCGCCGGAAGAGTTGTGAATCCGCCTGAGCGCTACGGTTTCGAGGGTTATGCCCCTAAAGCTAGTATGCGGGATGCACCTCCTCGACCTCCTACTCTGGAACCTCAACCTCTGGAAGGAATCGAAGGAAGTCAATGGGCAAATATAAGTGTACTAACAGTTGAAGAACCAAAGTCTTACCGACAGGCCAAAGTGTCACCACAATGGTCAGATTGGAAGATGGCAATGAACGAAGAACTTAAGTCACTTAAGGAAAATGATGTTTGGGATGTTATCCCGAAACCAGAGGGAAGAAAGATTGTCGCTAGCAGATGGGTATATAAAGCCAAAGGAAATGCTCAGGGAGAAGTCGAACGATATAAAGCACGGTTGGTTGCCAAAGGATTCTCACAAATCCTAGGACAGGATTACGATGAAATATTCGCCCCCATGGTTTGTTACAATTATCTTAGACTTTTACTGGCATTATCAGCATGCAAAGGATGGCGACCTCGACAGTTGGACGTCAAGACTGCAATTCTGTATGGGATGTTAAAGGAAGAAGTTTATATGGATCTACCGGAAGGCAGCCGGCTAGATGGGATGGTGGCAAAATTAAAGAGGTGTATTTACGGATTGAAGCAATCTCCGAGGGAATCGTACTACCGGTTAGTAGAATACCTAAGACCATTCGGATTTGCTATCACTGCTTGGGATCCCTGTGTTCTCGTTCACAAATCAGGAGATCTCTTTCTAGCTATATATGTGGACGATATTACACTTTTTGGAGCTACTGGAGAGCTGAAAGAGCAAACCATTAACGTGTTAAAGACTGAGTTCAAAGTCAATGACATGGGTTAGCTTAATTGGCATCTAAGAATCCAAATAACCTTTACCGACGATGGGATCACTCTTTCCCAGACAACATTCATCGATAAGATTCTGAATCGTTGTTCGATGCAAGATTGGAAGCCGGTCTCGACCCCTATCGACTCAAACCACCAGTTGAAGGCTATTGAAGACGAAGACCAGCGTACTGATGCAAAGGCATACCAACAAATAATCGGATCTTTGATGTATTTGGTTACTGGAACAAGATCAGACCTAGCGTATACAATCACTCACCTCTCTCAATTCAATTCATCTCCCTCCACAAAGCACCTAATGGCAGCAAAACGAGTACTACTATATCTCCAAGGAACGAAGGATAGACATCATTTTCATCCATGGAATAATCAACTCAAAATGACTGCGTATACGGATGCATCTTACGGCAATTGCTTAGATACGAGACGAAGCATTTCAGGATATATATTTCAACTTGGGAACGCTACTATCTCATGGAGATGTCGGAAACAGCTGTCCGTTGCCACCTCTACTTGCGAGGCTGAGTATATGGCACTTGCTATGACGACAAAACATCATCTCTGGTTGAAGCGTGGAACTCAAGAGCAAGTGAAAAAGGATATTCCTACAGCTCTCTCTTGCGACAGCAATGCTGCTATAGATGTGGCATATAACGCAAAGCTTAACGACCGATCAAAACATATCGACATCGCATATCATTTTACTCGAGAACAAATCGATCAAGGAAATGTGTCTGTTATGTATGTACCTTCGGAAGAAAAATTGGCAGATATATGTACAAAGGGAATGACGAGATATGTTAATGACCACTTATGTTCAAAGATATTTGGATCAAAGTGAGAAGGGGTATTGAAAATACGCAAGTATCTACATTTCTCTTACTAACATTTGTACTTTCTTAAGTATTCTCCTTATGATAAGATGGTACTTTATGGATAAGGATAATGTGGTGTGTTAATAACTTTTAATACTTTTGTTATCTTTGATGTTTAGGTTATCTAGAAAGTTCCGGTTAGAACTTGTCTAGAACCTTCTTTTTAGTTCCGTTGGAAGAGGGATTTATCAGCGCTCATCTTAAAAGAATGCGCCTAGATTGTTCTGTTATATTCTTTACGGTTCTTATGTAGTTTTGTACAGTTGCAGAGTTTTTCTCTTCCTGTTTTGGTGATTGATCCGCGACAGTAGTCACGGACAATAACTGTTTTATTATTGTATATATAGATACTGTTTCTCCGGTTAGAGAACAGTTCTTTAGACTTGCTCAGACATCGATCGGAATACTACAATATCTCCTCTCGAATCCTCTTCTCAGTATATGCTTGCCTCTCGAACACTTCTTGAAATCGTTATAATTGCAATACTTCTTCTTCGTATACTTGTTCTGAGATTCTAATAGATCTCTTCGGACTTTCGCTGTAATAATCGAATACGTGTAGGTTGAATTTCCAGTTTAATATTGCACCATGGATGCCCAATAGTTCTCTGTCGGATGCAGGGTATTGTGTCTCCGCATCGTGTAACTCACGGCTGAAATAACCCACTATGTTCTCTGTCTTATCTCGCGCCTGGGAGTGGGACGCGCCCAATGCATATTGGCCAGCATCAACGTGCAGGCAGTATTTGGCTTTGGGGTCCAGTGAAGCAAGGACCTGAGCATTGCAGAGTGCCTTTCCGAGCGTGTCGAAAAGCATGCTGGCACTGTGTATCCCAAGCGAATGGAGTGTGCCTGACTCTCCTCGGTTCTCTACGTTGCTGCCCCACGTCCCCTGTGGTTATCAGAGGAGTGCCAATCGCATGCAACGACATCGCAATGTGAGCGTAGTGATCAATGAATTTTCTATAGTAACTAATGAGGCCCAGGAAGCCTCTGACCTCCGTAAAAGTTCTCAGGTTGAGGCCAATCCGTTACCGTACAAGTCGTATGCTCCAGGGCGTGGATGCCGTCCTTGTCAATGCCAATGCTGCAAAAATCAACCTTCTGACAAGCCCAGGCACATTGTGCACGTTTGGCCTTGAGACCATGTTCTGTCAATGAAGCGAGCACTTCTCGGACATGTATGACGAGTTCCGCTAGGGTCCGGCTGTGAATCATACTATTGTCAAGGTATATGACAATGAATTTGCGTTTCGTTGATTCTAACATGCTGTTCATCATGTGCATCAACTGGCTGGGTGTGTTCGCCAGGCCAAACAGCAGTACTCGCCACTCGTATAAACCAAATTTGGTGGGGAAGGCCGTCTCTTGCCTATTGGCTGTGGCAATGCGAATCTGATGGTAGCCAGCCGCCAAGTCCAATTTTGTGAACCTGTAGGAGCCGTGAATCGAGTTGAGTGAATCGTCGATGTGTGGGAGAGGATAATGATTATTGACGGTTATGGGGTTCACTGCACAATATAATATGCACATGGGCAGCATACGTTCTGGCTTTTCCACGAATAATACCTGTGAGCCCAAATTACTTCGAGAGGGCTGAATCCAATTGCAGCTAATCACCTTGGCTATCTGCGTCCGAAGCTGTGCTTCTTCCCATGGGGAGAAGCGGTATGGTGAGTGGAATGGTATTTTGCCATTTGGGTCTGGTTTAATTTCGAAATTGGCCTGCCATCCATTTTGTGAATTTGCACATGTTGGTTCGCAGAAGAGCCCCAGGAATTCTGCCAACATCTGCTGAAACTCAACTGGCAGTACGTCTGTCTGAAGTGTAGCGCCATCGCCGAGGTGGTATGCTTTGATCAAGAAGGCCCGTTTCAACAAGCGGGCAGACAAGTTTTTAAGTTCCACCTTCCGTATCATGTGTATGCCTATGGATTTGGCCTGCTGCGCCATATCTTTGTCGACGTCCAAGGGGCTTAGGCCAGGCAAGTAATGTTCTCGGCCATCCTCTCTTTCCTCCCAGTGGTTATTGGGAATCCACATTGCATTGCTGTCATAGTCGATTTGATATTGTTGGTTGATATTACGCATCCATCTTTTGCCTAGCACAATGCCAAAGCCCATGACGTTGTAGATCTTGATTTTGGCCTCATACACATATGACGCACCGAGTCATAGTATCAATATGACTCTTCAGTGTTTCTCGATGGCATCCTCTGCCTTGATATTGGCTGTCTCCACAATTATCCATCCGGCCTCCTTTGCCTGCAGGGCGGCCCCTTGGCATTTTAGTTCCTCAATGAACCTCCACCCCACATAGTTCTCTGATGCATCATCGTCCTTCACTACCCTTGCCTTGTTGCTGCTCCATCATCCTCCTTTCGTTTGGTATCTTATTTTCCCATTGAACCCTAGCTGGTTGACCACTGAGTCATCTAGTTTACTAACTTTCAAGTGGTGGTAACAGGTGAAAAACTTCAATTCACTATCTGGCACCAATTTGCCACCCTTGTTGTTTGACGATACCGTACATGATGGAGTTTTTATGGGAGGATCAACCGCAGCTACTGACCTCCTTCGCCTTTTCCCACTTCAGAGTCCGAGTCTGAGAGGCTCTCCAACTCGCTCTCCCCCTCACTGTCCGTCTCCTGGTTAGCCACCTGTTCCTCTGCAAGCCGCCCACTCTTCATTCTACTGGTTAGTGCACCTCCCTATTTCTTATCTTTACGGGGGCGTCCAGACTTGGGTTTTGGGGCATTTTTGCTGACCAAAGCTTGTTCGAGTAGCTTGTTCATCAAGTTACGGTTTGGGCAATTGTGAGAGATATGACCCACCTGGCCACAGATATAGCAGGTCAAGCTGTTGTCTTTGGCTGGGCCAACTGCGGGAGTTGTACCACCTTTTTGGAGTCCATCTTCTTACCTGAGGCTTTCGTAGTTGTGGTAGTGTTCAGGCCACTTCCAGATTGAGAGTTGTTGAGAGAAGTGTCCAGTGCGGCGAGGTGTTCAATGCGCTGGTTGAAGGTTGGGGTCCTATTGCGCATGCCAATATAACAAATCATGTCTTCATAAAGTCCTTCGTTGCCCTTTTCGATCTTATATCCATAAGGTTGGGCTAACATTGAGGCAGGCATAGCCTGGTGCGAGTCCAATTTTGAACTAAAGCGATGGAAATGCTCGTTTAACTCTGGGAAGCGTTCTCGCTTGTTTCGGTTTAGTTCTTCCCATTCGCGTTTGACCAGGTCCAAGGCGTTGGACGCAAGATATCTAGCTTTCAACTCTGTGCAAACGGTGGACCATTTGATGGGCGCTGTCATTGGGAAGCAGTGCATGGCCCAGACTGCTGTGTCGCGTTTCAATTGTAGCACTGCATGCTCTCCCCAGCCTGTCGTGCCGACCCATCCAATGGCCTGGGCTGCATTGTTGAAGTGTTGCACCCAAGCAAGAAGGAAGGCGGTTACATCGTCCAAGGTTCGTTTGCCCTCATACATCGGAAGATTAGATGACTGAACCAAGAACCTATGACTTCCAGATGGGCCAGGGGTTGGCTCGGCAAAGACACGGATGCCAAAATGACCATAGGTTGGTTCAGAGGAGCCACAGATCCCGAATAGGCCTCGAGGCGGTTGGGAGGTGTTCGGCGCCGGAGTTGCATGTACTTGGTTAGATGTCAGTGGTTGAAAAACTCGTTCGAACACTCTCAATTCAGATTCCAGGCTGCTCTTTGATGGGAGAATTCTGACTTGGTGCAGCAGCATGTCCTTCTCCAGCCAGAGCTGTGGGATGTATGTCTGCTCCGTTGTCTCCGGCTCTGACTGGCACTTGTCGAGCTGTCTCTCCAACCTGGCAGATAGATGTTTCTCGATCTGAGCCTCTTCCTCCAACTCCTTGAATTTCCGCTGAGTGGCCGCTAATTCCCTGCTTGTGCTGTCTCGGACAGGCTCAGTCGCCTCCAAGTCCTTGACTTCACCGGCCAAGCTCTCGTTGAGGTTGCAAATCTTAGCGAATTTCTAGGCATGTTCAAGGCTGTCACAGTGGTTAGGATCAATGATCTCCAATTGAACGTCCTCTGTAGCCCTGATCCAGTAGATTGCTTGGTTGGACGAAAGCCCAGGGCCATCGTCAATGATCTTCATTCAGTCTGTGATGTATTGTGTTGTGCGAAGTACTGTAGGTTGGAAGCCCGTGGTGGTTGAGGTCTCAAACCTGCTGCTAAACCTAATTGAGTCGGCTTTGTCGATTTTGTCGGTAAAACTGGCAGCGTGCGTGTCGTGAGTGTCGTGCGTAACATGAAGGGCCACGAAGTCGGAAGACTCCTCCAATGACTCCGAGCCGCTGTGGAGGCAATCCCGAATCAGGAGATCGCACACCGTAGCTTCCGTAGCAAGCTACGAAAACGGACATTTTGTTTTGAGGAGCGTTGGGAGGGAGTAGCCGCAGCGAGATAGTTGATTGGCTGGGATTAAGAAACAAAAGAGAGAAGAAGGAAAGAGATGAGATGATGATTGATACGGTCTCCAGATCGTAGTGTCGGATGCCGTCCAGAGACAGGTTCTCAACCCTGTCGATGGTGTGATGCAGAGCCGAGATAACCCTAACCCCGTCGCGTTCCCACTCACCTACCCACTCACGTACCCACTCAATTGCGAGGACATTTAGTGCTGGGAGTCGTTTTCCCACCACACCTCCTCCCCAAGCACCTAGTGCGAAGCACGAGGTTCTCTTCTTCCCCTATCGTCCTCCTCGTTCATACCGTCATCTCTGTATCCCCAAGATCCCACCTGTTATCCGTAACATGCAGAATTCGCTCTCAAAGTCAATGCCAACCAGCAAACGAAACAACAAGAACGGAACGCGAAATGACAAAGAAACGAAATTACAAACAAAAACCCGGCCCAAAAACACACTCTGTACAACCTTCGTCCGAAGTCTCCTCCACTCATATTCCGTCCTGTTTGCAGTCGGTGCTGATCGTCCCGTTTAGAGTTGGTGCTGATTCTCCCAAGTAGTGTTAGCAACGGGTCCGGGTAACCCGCCAGCGGTCCGGGTTTGGACCGCAAAAACGGGTCGGTTCGGTTCCAGAACCGTCCAAAAAACCGACCCGCAGACTCTTGGCGGGCCAAACCCTGACCCGTACCCGCCAACCCGCGGGTTTCGCCGGGATTGGTTAGACCCGTCGGTTCCAATCTCCGGTTCTGCGTTTCGGGTTTCATATTTATGGTCGCATTCAGATATGCGACTGTTAATCGTAAAATATTGACCATGGTACGTCACGGTTCG
>Ga0307512_10002303_pt1 | contig 24673 bp, 29 predicted proteins | sample 14_EM_MG_FD_200267 | JGI IMG/M metagenome (GOLD analysis project Ga0307512, IMG submission 200267) | Populus trichocarpa ectomycorrhiza microbial communities from riparian zone in the Pacific Northwest, United States - 14_EM | ecosystem: Host-associated > Plants > Roots > Unclassified | place... | reverse complement strand
AGGCGGAAGCCCCGCTCAGCGTCCCATATTCAATCGCGCAATTGAGTGCACACGGGCATTGTTAGAATTCTATATGTATGCTCGATATAAATCTCACGATGATGCAACTTTGAGCTACATGGAGGATGCCTTGCATCGTTTTCACACTTTCAAAGATGTTTTCTTACTCGGGCGAGCCGGCAAAAAGGCGAAGGCCAAAGCCAATGCCCTGAGAACGGAACTCGTGAAGAAGCCAAAGGTAGATGAGGAATCAAATGCTGAAACTTGGACGCTGTCCAAGAAGCGGCGCGAAATGAACGCCTAGCGGGATTATATCAGCCACGAGATAGATGTTTCCAAGGAGTTGGATGCCGACTTCAACTTTCCAAAGATCCACTTGATGTCTCATTGGGTCGAACCGATTCGTCGATACGGAGCCTTCCAACAGTATTCTGCCGAGAGACATGAACAAGCACATAAAACGAACCTCAAGGACGGTTGGAACGCCTCCAATCACAATCTCAACTACCTGCTGCAAGTAATCACCTTTCAGCGTCACATTCTCTACTTCGAAATCAGAGAGCTCAATCTCCAAGCCCTCGCTCAGCGTCGGGAGAACAGCGTTGCCGCCTGCAAAGTCCTCCCTTCCGGTGCTGATCTGGCTGCCCCCCTGGGCTCCCAGTCATATGCGAAGCCCGAATTCATGGGGCCCCAAAACCGCCGTGATGGAAAGCATCCTGACGCTATGATCAAAGACTTCAGAGCATTACTCGACAATACACAAGACGCAATGCACCACGTGGCAATATACAGCGGCACACGGGAGTTTATCAAGGATAAGAGTCGTAACAAGACATATATATCGGATGAACAACTGCACGCAATGGAGCTCTGTATTTACCATGGTATTAAGGTTCAAGTTGAGGGTTTAGATGGTGAACGCATATCTCAGATGTGTCGATGCACAGGAAACCAGAGCTGGCGCGGAGGGGATCGACGGAATGACTGGGTGTGGGTAAAGCAACCCCCAGGGAGGTGTTATGGCGTGCTGAATGGGCGTCTTCCGTGGCAACTGCAACGACTATTCAAAATCAAACTCCTAAACGATGATGGAGCTTTCGTTGAGTACTGGTTAGCCCTGGCGCTCACCACAATACCTGAAAACTCAGGTAACTTGGATCCCGTCTTGAAATTTGTACAAGTGAGAAAAGCACCGGCAGCCGTTGCTTTGCAAGTTTTCAGCGTGGGAAATATTGTCGGCTGCGCGCATGTCATTCCAGAGATAGCTACTAGTAGTAAGACAGGAGACGGACGGAACGAACGATAGATTATCAATAGCCACATAGATCTGGCGACGTGGAATGATGTGTATAATTAGTAAAGAGAGAATGGCATTTTGCGCGCAGGTAGAAGGAACGCGAGGAGAGATATTCCCAGCGTCACCCATCGCCTTGCAATCCCGTGTAATTAGTAAAGAGAGAATTGCATTTGCGCGCAGGTAGAAGGAACGCGAGGAGAGATTTTCGCAGCGTCACCCATCGCATTGCAATCCCGATGCAAGCGCGTACCCAATGAACCCATTCCGATGTATAGTCACAGTTAGCCACAACGCCAGAGTGATCGTTTAAAATAGGAGACCGACAGAACGAGAAGAAACGGTGAAACAGCGATCAGAGGGCGATATGGAACGCAACGCGTTGAATTGACGCCGGGCACGGAGTAATCTGCCACCGGGGTGTCTCTGACGGCTCTGACGGAGCATGTCCACTCTGACGGAGCCATTCCGCCCGGACGGAAATATTTTTTGCTGATGCACCCATGCCACATCATCGACAAAAGATATACCCTCACTTCCACACTCTTTTTCTTTCTCTTCAACTTGGCCGAACAACCCCGAAAGGTATATAACAAAAAGTACTGGCGATACTGGCGACCCCTGTGGAACTCCCATTTCCACCTCCATACTATCACCTTCCTTTCCATCCATCGACATTATCACTTTTCTTTCTTCCATAAAACTTTCCACCCACCTCACCAGGTCGGCTTCAAACTCCATTTCTTCCATTCTTTTTATCAAGTTCCCCTTTGCCACGTGTGGAAAGGCTCCCTTAACATCCATCAACAGCACTGCCACGGTATTCCCCCTCCCCCACACTTCTTCAACTTTCTTCATCAACCTTCCAACCGCGTCTATTGCTGACCTTCTCTTTCTGCATCCAAATTGTCCATCGTGAAGTAACCTCCTTCGCTCACATTCCTCTGCTATTGCGTTGGCTGCCACCTTCTCGACCACTTTTCCCAGACATTTTAACAACGTTATCACCCTATATGCTTTGGCGACTCTGTAATCTGGCTTATTCGGCTTTGGTATAACCACCCCCTTCGCTTCCTTCCAAACTCGCGGGTGTATTCCTAACCTAAACGACACTTTGACAATATTAATTATTCTCTGGGAATCCCAATCCCACAATAATCGTATCACCTTAAAACCCAGCCTATCCGGACCAGGTGCCTTTTGAATTGACTGATTGAACAGAGCCTCTCGGATGTCTTCATCAGTAATCTTTTTCCACATTTCTCCTCCCTTTTCTTGGGCCTTTCTCTCCACACCCTTCAAAGGTTTCGGAAATGCTTCTTCTTTTATCAACTCCGCCTTTTCCTCCCAGGATTCCGCCACCTCCCCACTCCTGGATCTCAAAGCCTTTGTTGTTTGTTGTCCGCCTGGTTTCGTATATCTCAACGCCTGCCAGACCTGATCTCTTGTGGCTGAAGTTAGAAACTTCCTCCACATCTCCGTTTTCAACTGTCGAATCATTCTTCGTAGGTTGCTTCGCTGCTTATTAACTTGTTGCTGCGACGCTTCCCCTCTCTTTCGAGATCTTTTTATCGATCCCAAAATCTTTCGGTTTTCTGCGATCTCCGCCGTCCACCACCTTTTTGATCTCGCACAAACCTTAACTTTTTTGCAGTACCTATTGAGATGATTAACAAAGTTCTGCTGTATCCACTCAGCCTCTCTCTGTAACTCATCCCCACTGCTCTTCTCATCCAAAACGGGTCTCTTTGAGCTCTTATCCTTCCAATCTTTTTGTGCTTTTTTGTAATTTTCTTCTTCCTCCTTCGACTTGAGCCCATGAATATCCCATCCCGTAATTTTTCGTGACACTTTGACTCCTTCCCCTTCATCCCATCTTAACTGGGCATACACAACTGCATGATCCGAGGTAGTTGCCAAATCTGTTGATGTCTCCAATCTATCAGCCATCGAGGCTTTAGTGATGAAAAAATCAATAAGCAATTCCGAAGTTTCGCCGTTTCTCGTATTCGAATGGGTTTCTTCCCTGTCCGTAACGTCAATCAAATCGTACTCATCCATAAGATTTTCCAAAAAGTTCGCATCTCGCTTTGGTGGGCACTGTGGGTCCCATCTATCACTATGAGCATTCCAATCTCCTCCCAAAAGAATCTTTTCCTACTCCATAATTTCCCTCCATCTTGCTGTCTGTGCCGATCTGCCTTGACTTCTCACTCCCCCTTCTTGTCTCAACTGATCGTACACATTCACCAATCTCATCTTTCTACCCGACGGGTATCTTATATCAAACACCTGTACATCCCCATCTCCCCCCTTATCAACTTCCGAAAACTCCAGGTGTGTATCTCTTTTTATTGCTGTCATCGTTCTTCCTCCTCTGATCAGCCTATATCCTGGGTGACTGATGTTGTATCCTTCTCTCTCCACATACGGTTCTTGCAACATCACAACATCAGCCCCCCAAACAATTCCTGTTTCCAACGCCATCATAGTCGCCTCGTAACCCCTCCCACAATTATGCATTACGCATTTCACCATTACTTCATGGGGGTTTCTTAGGTCCCTGCGTTAGAAGATTCTCCTTCCGTCTCTTGTGTCGAAACAACTTGGACTTCCGGCTCCTTTTCTTTTTGCTCATCATCGTGAGCTTTCTTTTCCGCCTCTGCAGTTGATGGTCCCCCATCCTCTGTACCCTTCGGCTTCTTTTGTTGATCGGTCGTTACATTCCGGCATTCCCCTTCTCTCTCTTTCCAGGTACGCCTTTCTTCTCTAGCTGTCTTAATGGCCTCCTGTTTTTTAACACAACAGTTGGCCTTCGCGATATGGTTCCCCTTGCAGTTGACGCACTTATCAACATTATGGGTGCAGTTCTGTCCTGCGTTAGCTTTGCAACCTACTACGTTGCACTTATGGTCCTTCGTCAAATGTCTCCCTGCACATAACATGCAAGCTGGCATCTTCAAAGACCCACACTTCGAATCAACATGTCCCCATCTGCTGCACACTCCACAAAAGGAATCCGGTCCGGCATTCATGAATTTCTCCACATCATACTTCACTCCTGCCGCCCTCAAACCTCCTTTCAAAACTTTTTCGGCCATTTTACTTCCCTTGACCGCAAACACAACCGACGATGCTTTCTTTCCTTCCATCTTCTTCTTCTGCACATCCTTTGGTCCTCCAATCCAGTTGATGGCGAGGGGCAACACCACCCCCTCGTTCTCAGCCTGCAATTCCTGCCTCAATTTCTCAAGTCCTCCCCCCGTCTTCTTCCCCAAATACCTATCGAAATTGACGCCATGCATTTTCACTCTCTCCCAGAGCTCATTTGTCTCGATGTCCACAATCCCTGTGTCCACCTTCCTTGCTGCTTTGATCACAATTTCCCTATACCGAATCAACATTTCGGCCATTGTTGCTGGGGTCGTGATCGTCGACAAGCATCCTCGGGTGTTCTTCGTAACTCCCTGGATGCGCACAAAATATGGGACCTTCGCCTCAAAAAGTGCTCTATTCACTTCCGACGAGATATCCAAATCTTTCTTCTGAGAAAGGGGGAGGCCATTATCCCTCTTAAAGGTGACTCTCCTCTTCTCCATCGAATTTTGTCCTGGGGGGACTGGCTTCATCTCTTCCTTCTTCTTCTGTCTCTGTACTTCAACAAAGCCATCCCCCTTCTTCTTCTGTTGTTGTCCCGATTGTTGTTGTTGTTGTCGCTGCTCGGGTTGTTTCTTTGGTGGCGGTGATGCTGCTGTTCTTTGCACCCACATCTCCTTCTTCTTCTCTTCCGGTTTCTTTGCCGGTTGTTGTTGTGCAGGTTTCTTGACCTCCGGCTTCTTCGTTTCTCCTGCCTTTGGTCCCTTTGGTACTTCCTTTACCTCCGGTTTTTTCCCCTCCTTCTTCTTTTGTTCCGGAACTGCTGGCGCAATACCCGGTCTCTTCGCAATCGTAACCTGTCCACTCGGGGTGAACCTCGGAAACTGCTGTTTTTTCTCTCCTGGCGGAATAACTGGCACGTGTCTGGACACCTCCAATTCCTGAGCTTCCACCTCCATTCTTTCGAGCAACATTGCTACTTTCTCATTTTCCTCCCCCGAAAAAGTTGCCCCAGGCTCAAACTCAATATCACTCATATCTCCATTCTCCGGGGTGGCTCCTACCTGTTTCCCCCTTCGAATCTCATCCTTTTTTCTGCTTTCTTCAGCTGCATCTTCAAACCTCCTTACCACCCTATCCGTCAGCTGATCTATCATTTGTTCCATGCATTCCCCCAATGCATTCTGAATCGTCTTAGCCATGTTCACCGGCGCAATCTTGGCTCATTTCTTCTCAATTTTTCCCAACCTCTCGTCGAGTTTTTCCGCCCTTTCTCCTGCATACTCCCTTTCCAACTCCACCTCGGTAAGTATGTTCTGGGCAATTTTTCGTGTCGACCCAACTGCCACATCAGTATGATTTTGCCTCGCTGCTATGTGGCCCGCCTGTTCACCACACCACTCCGAGTAGCTGTCATCATATTTCGCTTTATTGATCATAAAATCCCTCAGCCCATTAGTGTTCTTAAGATACTCACCAATAAACGCTTCGAGATTAACCTCTCTTTTCTCATTTGTCACCTCCTCTGCAGGCTTGGCCCAATCAGCCTCCAACTTTTTCCTGCTAGGCGTTTGCGGCATATTCGGGATTGGTCGTTCGGGCATTACCGGCCTCTTAACCCCCTTCCCCTTATTGCGCTTTTTTCCTTTCTTTGTTGGCGTCATGTAGAGCTCCTCATCCCTCCACTCCACCTCTGTCATCATATCATCTTCGTTGTCGCTATCATCGCTAACTTCGAATTTTCTCGGAATGGGTGTGTAGACTTTCCGGGTCTTTTCCATTCCCCCCTCTTCTTCGGCGTTCTGACTGGCATTTTCCCCTGACTGAATATACCTGCGCGCAATAATTCCAGCGCTCGCCCTGGGAGTCGAAAAAGGATTCTCGGGGAGAGCACTCAGAGGTAGTCCCAAAAGACTTCCCTCATAATTCGTAGATGGCAAAGGGGACTCAACCCTCTCCCCTGGTGTCTGCGATGGGAAGGATATTTCGCTTCCCCTGTAACTCGTAGTCGGTGGTGGCGAGGACAGGTCAGACCCTTCATCGCTCGATATCGTGTGAACGGCATGAGAATGCCTATTCCCGTGTTCATCAATGACTTGGGGCGTTCCCCAAATCGGCTCAATAGCCTGGCTTAGATGTCCTGCTGCCCTAACTTCAGCATTATGAATCCTTACTCCTTGATTGAATTGTTCCCTGGTCAAAGTAACCGCCTCCGCCTGTGGCTGTACTCCCAGATAATCTCCTAGCTCTTCTCGGGCAATCTCCGAGGTCGTAGCTGTTCCGTCCGGGTCCGTAGGTAGCGGTCCCGTCCTATCCTTAAGCAGCTCACCGATATGGCTGCTCTCATCAGTTCCAGACTCGCTGGCCTTCACATACTTGTCCATCCTTTCCTTAGCTTTCTGGAAAGTGGAGACGGTCTTTTTGGCTCTGAAGAGGCTCATCGTTGCTGCTTCTAAGCGGTTGAAGTTCGTTCAACTGAAAACCGAAGCAAAAATTTTCTCGCGATGTCAAACTTGATTGGATAAAATCGGTCTTGGCAAAACTAAAAGGTGGTGTGGTGTGTTGTCGGAGGTGTGTCCTGTGTATGTTTGTGTGTATGCTTGTCAACATCCCCAGTGAGGGCAACCATATTTCTGAAGCTGTTGAGATTCGCCGAAATCACTGGACTCGCTGCCGCCAGTGGTACCATCACGGTAATGATGTCTTCCATATTACAGAGAACCAATTCTTGTTTGCCAGTTGTAATGTCAGATGAATCAAGATTCGGGTTTTCCGGACCTCTGGTACCAGGGCTTGGGCCATCCCGCTTTTCGAAATAAGTCCACTCAATCATCGTCCGTAGACCGTCTGTGCCTAGGATCGGTGGTCCACGTTGGGAGATCCGTACCTGGAGGTCCAGAACGGTCTGGTTCAGAATGCTAAATGCTGAATGTGCGACGTTGAGATTATTGAGATCTGATGTGGCCGTAAATTCATAGTTCCGGTCCTGAAAAAGAAGTGCCTACATTTGCTTTGTTAGATGTCTACCAATCTATCGTAAATATGCAGTGAGATCCAAGGACCCATACCTTGAATCCTTCGAACCCTGTCTCATAGACTACCGCGCAGACTTCGTAAGAGGTCATGGAAAGCCCTGAACGTTTCAAATGTTGCAAAGATGTGAAGATGTATCTCAGGATGGCTACAAGTCCTGATCGAAACCTTTCCTGGTGGACGCAGTGCCACTTGACAAAAGATTCCGCGTTTGTGTCGAGAGGCATTTTTAGTTCTTCACAAGCCTCACCATCCTCGTCCTCCACCTCCTCCCGGTTTTTTGTGCCTGGCTGGCTCGAATCTCTGTCTAGTGCATATCCCGCAGCCCTCAGTGAAATAGAAGTGCTATTGTATAGATCCAGTAACAGCATTTTGACCTTTGTTGCCCATTTTGCAAGCACTCCCACCAAGTTGTTGTGCCAATACTCTCCATTCCCTGATTGAGTAACCAGCCTTACAATGACTGCAGTCGCGTAGTCGACCAGAATATAGCTCGCATATGTGTACTTCCAATCGTAAAGGTTCTCAGACGATTCGGATTCAAACTCTTTCTGTGCACAAGCGGGCTGACCAGAACTAACTGTTCTCATGTATCTTGCCACTTTCTCTTTGTTGGTAAGCCCCTTGCAACATTTCAGGGAAATAACTTCATTATCAAGGGTGCAGATAGAAAATGCCTTCATAATCATTTGGGACAGCGAAGAAAGCTTATTGTAGCCGTCCCAAGATCCTTCTTTGAGAAGCTCTTGACCAGAGAATCGCAATGCATCTTCGGGATTTTCGACAATATTCACGAGCCGAGCAATCTCTTGCTCCAAGAGTTCCTTTGCAGAATCTTGGCTAATCGGGTAGGCATTCAGGTCATCATACTCCGGGAGAGTGGTGTTGATTGGGAAGCCTGTTAGATGGGTAGTATATTTCTCATGAGCACAGGCGGCTTGGAGGATGTCTTTAGGGTTTGCCTTAATCCTGGAACCTCGTTGAGCTGGAGCTCCTTCATCCTGCTGTTGTTCAACGGCTGATATCACTGGGTCTATCGGAGTTGGGTGCGGTTGCATGTTATGCATGCGGTTGTGGAAGATGCGTTTTGCTCTGCCTCCGGTTGATGAAAGTGTGGCACGACGCTGTAGGATGGGTGGAACAAGCGTAGCTGTAGCTGGATTGTGTATCGGATTCGAGGAATTCTGTGCAAGAGGACGCGGAACGGCCGTGGCTGTAGTTGAATACTGTATATGAGCTTGTGGCTGCTTTTCATCGCTTTCGGACGAGCTTGGTGTTGATGTCGACGTCGGTGTATTGACCTCATTCAAAGAATTCGCTGCCATTATGATTATAACAATGTCTCTATGCTTCATTAGTAATGTATTTAGGAATCTTTTGAGATAATACTTGGATCGGTTCAATGTAGGCTTTCTTTGGATATACAGGCAAAGGAGTTCCTTCGGCGAATCTTTGTGACAAGAGAATGGCCTATTGTCAATGGTTGCACTTTGGAGGTACATACATGTTCTACCCCACCGACTAAGTTTCCCACCCACCAAGTAAATCGTGAAATTACTATATTTAATAAGTTCCCAACAACTTTCATACATTGAAATTTGCAGGAGACCTTCTCGATGGCATCAAGATGCACATCTGCAAGTATAGGACAGTAAACAGAAGGTTTGATGCTGTCGCTGAAGCTGTTTCTCCCAAACCCGTATTTGAGACAGTGATAGTGATTGTAACCACACAATACCTAATGTGTTTTGAAACAAACTTCAGGGGCACATCACTAGTGGCCAAAAGATAGTGAATGATAATCCATGGGCTGAATTTTGCTTGCGGTTGTGGTCAATAGGTGTTTACTTGGTGGGGTAGAACATACATATTACTACGAATTTACTGTGTAACGCAAGTATAAATGCAACATTCGACGTGAGGGAACTGACCCCTACACTCAAGATTCATTAAGATAATCTACCATTTGGTTGACGACAGTATGAGCCGCTGCTTTTGTAGAGATTTATATGACATCGAACGAAGCCGAAACATTCCCAATTCCGTTTACCTAGGTTTGGGATTATAGCACCTCACCAGCTAGCCATATAGCCCAGTGCTTTTGAAAGGGGAGTAGGATATGAACGTATGTGTTCCGACCCATACGCCAAGTTTTCCGGTGGCCAACAGGTCGACCCATACACCAAATTGTCTTCTTGGTGAATAGGTCGACCTGTACACCAATTGACCGAGGTGCCAAGTAGGAGGTTAGGATCACTGTAATTCCATAAGAGTCCACTTCGAGCCACAACTGTTTCTTCTCAATTATCAATCACTATTGCAGTTCTCCCTACTGTAATATCCTTTGCCTTTAAAGTCCGCTCAAAATTCACTCCATTCAACTAAGTACATCTACCATTTCAGCTATTGCCTCTGGGTCTGCTTCCACTGCCAGTTCTGCCACTGTTGCTGCTTCTGCCACCACCACCACCACCACCACCGCCACCACTGCATGATAAACCAAATACGGTATTCAATCTATTGCCGTACATGCAGATGAGCACGACTGGAAACCTATCACCATTTACAACTCATATTGAAAATGTGTTGGTACTTGGTAGACCGTGTCCCAGAGTCAGGACTCAGGAGGAATAAGCTAATGTACTTCAGCGGATGGAAGAAGCGTAATAGTCTGGTGGGATTTCATAACTTGGTAAATTAGTCGACCTCTTGGTTAACTGCTTTGGCAACGGGTTGACTGGTATACCAAATTTTCCTGTTGCCCAATAGGTCAACCTATTGGCCAAGTGGTCAACTCTTTGGCCTATGGGTCGACCAGTTGGCCAACGGGAAAATTTGGCGTATGGGTCGGAACATATGTATTGGTATTCTTCATACTCATCCGCGAACATGACCCAGAACTGGAAACAAACACACCCCAGCTCCAATTTCCGCCTCCGCTATCTAGAAAGCGTGAGGTACATGATCTAGCCGTATAGTACTTTCCTTTCCTACAGAACGAATAAGCAGAAAGTACTCCTGAAATACGAGGTTTGTTTAAACGGGGTAGTTGAGTGAGATCTGATGCATAAGTGCTTGATATTCGACAACACGAACCAATCTCCAAATTATAGCCCTAGTCCAGTCAAAGCTTCGTCATCGATGGTTGAACCTGTTCAGCTCGGCACGAGAGAAAAGGATTATTCGGGCCCCTGTTCTATATGAGAGCTCAGCTGAGTAGCGAGCGAAGCGGAAGAACTAAAAGGAAATCTCTCCCATATGCTTGTGGTAGCTATAGTCCTACTCTACTTAACCCTTGGATTCGGGTACTATAGCTCTGACGCGAGTATAGACAAGACTAGATCTCCCATCTCAACCAGTAAAAACATGGTGCCGGGTGCTCAAAACATTCAATTACTAACCATTCTTTAATAACTATTCCTCTGTATCCCGCGGACTTGGGGAGGCGGGGACGGAGGCGGGCGGGTGTCTGAAGTTTGTACACTGGTTTTGAGGAACGTGTATTGAGTGGGTTTTATCACTCGCCCAGAAATTAATCCTCAACGCATCACTCGCAATTGTCATACCTGTTTGTTCCTACCTTGCCTGGGTTTCATATCCAATGACGCTTTCCTTTCATGGCCTCGCATGTAGAGCTGGATTGTTTAAGAACAGTACGTGCAACCCAGATGCGTGGAAGAATTCAAATGCATGAATCATTGAGCTACAGAGCATCACACACGGTGAGATAAAACAGAAAGAAAAATAAACCATTCATATGATATTGGCACGTAAAACACCCCATGATACCCAAACCCAGACTATTTTTATTGTCATTAAAACACAAAAACAAAAACCAACCACCTTCACTTCTCAACCCCTTTACGGAGCGTTGAGAACGTTCTTGAAGGTCTCGGTCAAACCGGGCCGTTCCTTTGAACCCTCCACTTTCTGGCAGCCGAGCTTCTGCTCGCTGAAAGTCTTGGCGTATGGGTTGAGTCTGAGCATGACCTGCTTGTTCTTGAGGGGGTTCTTCTTCAACACACCGGCCTTTCCACCCTTCTTCTGGCGAGCACCGCCCTTAACGGGTCGCAGAACACTCTGAACTTCGGTAGAGTTGATAAGACGGCCAAGGTCGGACTGGGAAACAACGTTTGAAGGCAAGAGGTAGTTCTTCTTTCCCTCAGCAGCCTCGGTGGTGGAACCGTAGATGTTGTTGAGTGCGTTGAAAGCGGACTCGGTCCAGATGACGAAACGACCCAAGTGTCCACCAGGGGCGAGCTGGAGGAGGTTGAGGGAGGAGACGGACGAGGTCTCGACACCGGGAACGTTGCGGAAAGCCTTGGCGACACCGGCGGAGCTCTCATCGGCGGGGTTGAAGATGACAAGAGGACCACGGCGCTGGCGGTGACGGCGTCCACGCAGCTTACCCTTACCGGCACGGGTCTTGCGGGACTTAGACACCTTGACGACATCGGAGTAGGCACCGACGGACTTGAGGAGGGAAACAGCGGCGCGGGTCTTGGTGAGGTCGTTGAAGGCGGAGGTGGAGATGACAAGGGGAAGCTCGGGGACTTCGGAGATGCGGTGACCACGGGCCTGAACCAAGGGAACGGCAGTGGAGGCAGCAAGGGCAGAGGCAGTAGCGAAACGTCTCTGTCCCTGGGGGATCTTCACATGCCACTTGCGCCAGGTCTTGGTGGGCGCGAACATACGACCGGAACGACACTGGTTACCGAAGGCAGCCTGACCGGCACGGTGGGTTCCTCCACCAGAGACACGGGGGATACGGGCAACAGCACGACCTGTTCAATCGTTCGTCAACTCGATTATTCCATTGACTTCCCATCGTGCCGGAAATCCTCACCAGTTCCCCAGGACTCAGCAGAGGTCTGATGACCGGCCTTGGAAGATACGGCGTATGGTTGTCTCTTGTTCTTGGCCATACCGGTGTGGACCGACTGGACAATATCGGGACGGATGGGCGACTTAAAGACGCACGGTAGGGGGGTGGTGGAGCCGCAGGGCTTTCCATCAGCACCGATAATCGAGACAGTAGGTCGGGTCGTCTGCAGAAATCAAACTGTCAGCATTTCTCCCTCAATTCGTTGATTTCCATCTCTCCAGAAACCGTAAAAACCGTAAAAACTGTAGAACCGTGGAAATAGGAAAGCGAGCAGGTGTAGACTCACCATTTTGTCGGCTCTAGGTTGTGGGGATGGGCGACGACGCTGCTGCTTGTGTTAGTTGGCGGGTGATATCGTCAAATTCGCTGTGCCTGTGTGGGAGGTGGAATTGCGATATGCGGCTTGGTGCGACTTCGCTTGAGACTGTCATTATACATAGCCCCAAGCCCTAATACGCTAGCCACACAATGCTAAGTCGTTTCATTGCTCTCGTTGGCCAGATTTCCACCAAGCTCGGTGAAGCGAAAATGAACATCTGGTATAGATACGATAGTATTCAGTTTAGGCGCTTTTGCTCCTAGCTTGCAATTGATCGTGAGGATTTTGAACAGCCCTAACTGGAGTACGATGGGCAATTGTTCTGTCTGCCAAACATAGGCGGACTTTATACGCAAGTTGATGAAACAAACCTCATACAACCAGCAAAAACCGAGCAGATCTTCACGTCCAATTAAGGTCACATCACATCTCAAGCCAAAATTTCCCCAAATTATTCATTATTTTTACTTCAACAATCTCAAACCCATTCATTCCCTTCGCCCAATCCCCATCAGTCAAACAATGAACCTTCTCAAAGTCAGTATTCATGCCCAAAAATTCATATCAAAAAACTTCAGCATAAAAAACCGTAAATCAGACAGCAGTTGGTATATTATCGATCCACATGGATATTTCAGAACAGGTCTGTGAATGAAATATTTGCTTCATCATAGAGGGTGTGTGCTCGCAGGGAGTGGGACAGGGAGGGAACATACCTTGGAGATGCGTGCTGAGTGTGGTCGTGTCAATTATAGAATTGATGGTGTGAGAGGAGGAGAGAAAGAGAAAGAGGGAGAATGCATTCCCTGGCGCGGATAGATTGAACCTGGAACTTGGCAAGATTCGCCGACCCGACGTGAGCTTCCGAGCCCAGTTCCATCGCCAACTCAACAATGACGCCCCACGCTCACGTACGGAGGCCCCATCTCGTTGCGTGTTTCTAGCTGGCGATGAAAAGCTTTCAAATGACCCTCAACTGACAATGACGCCCATACCCTACACCCACGCGGCCATGATAGTCGACCCGCACACCAGTAGTTTACGATGACCAAGTTCAAACTTGGACAGGTCGACCATGGTGTAATGGCGTATCCTCTTCAACACTCATTGCGTTCCACCACCCCTCATCTAACATGATGTTTCCTAGTGGCGGGAAGGCGTTTAGTCGACCCTCGAGCGGTTTTGCCCTTTTTTTATCCTACCAACACTCAATGCGTCTCGCAGCCTCCTCACCCTCACTCTGACGATTCCGTATACGCAGACCCTCCGTCCACATCTCACGACGCCCCACCAACCGCAATGGAACAGCAAGGCATAACGAGGCCGCATTAGTGATCTGAAACATCGCCGGGCGGAGTTACCTGAAGCGCTGAAGTTGGTGGAGGAGTATAACAGCGAGGGTGTTTGCGCCGCACCTCTGCTGGGTCATGCCCAATCCAGCACTACCTACCAACAACGGAACGTTACCGGTTCTCGCGCCCGATATTCCTTCGGTACCGTTGCTTTAGGTGTTGACTTCTATTTGTGGTGGCATGATGGTGATGAGTGGTGATTTTGTGCTCTATATAAGGAGATGATGATGTCAGCTAGAATGAGTGCAGAAGAACATACTGTACCTATCAGAACCCACAAATAAATGAAAGCACTCTTTAGATGGGAATATAAACTTTTTTTATATCCATCAATTCTCACTCGTGAATTCTCATATATGACCATATACTTTCAGACTCGGCTGTCTTCGCCCTGAACCTTATCAAAGACACGAGAGTTCTAAGTTTACCTGTTCACTTTGCGGTTGAAACATGCCAAATATGAACTCTATGAGTTTACTTATTTGTATACTATAGCCGTAACTCCAGTACTCGCTCTAAAGACAAGATAACACTAACTTCAAATGCCACAGCCGGTATCTATAACTGTCTATCACAGTCTATATCTATGCAGATCAAGTCAATTGACAGTAGTTTCTGCCCCTCTCCACCTGCCACCCACACAGAAACGGTTCCAATCCTATCGAGATGAAGCCGGCCATACAGATCCCGAAGGAGTCAGACACCGGCGTAACCCCCAGACTAAACTCCCTCTCCTCACCTTCCATCACATCCGTGATCTCTGCAAAGGTGTTGACATACACCAGCCCGCCCAGGAGCCCCTCCCAAAATATGATGGCAAAGATGATCCATATACTGGGGATGAAATTAAACATTGCGTGCAGTGTCAGCACTGCCAGATTGATAATCTGGAGGAAAGTCGGTGGGTAAAGCGCGTGTACGCGTATGAAGGGCGTCGAGGACCGAGATATGAACACGCCGACTTGGTAAACGGTGCCGTACATGGGGTATGCATCGCGGTAGTGCGTAAATGGCATCTTTGAGAGGGGGTAAAGGAGAGTCGGTGCGACACCTTGGTTTATGGTATATTCGGCGATGTAGACGAGGAGTAGTGGGAGCATGCTGCAGGCGGCCAAGTTAGCTATAGTTTTCGAATGTGAAGAGTAAATGGACGGACTAAGGGAAAAAGAGCTTGCTCGTCCTCTTTAGCTTTATTGCAAGATCATGAAGCCAATCGCCCTTTGGTGAACTTTTGGCTGCAAACGTGTGGCCACTAGCCGAGTGCATGGAGGAAGCTAGAAGGCTTCCTTCTTCTCCGCCAACCACATCTTCTTCATCATCTACTTCTCGCTCCGCAATTGGCTCGTACTCCTTGCGTGTGGAAATTAGCGGACCCTGGGGCAGCACTCCAAAGAATGCCACTAGCATTATGACTGGCAAGAACCCAAACGTCATGATACTTGCCCTCACCGACATCTGTATCCAACTCGTAGCACAGACATACAACCCGGCCCCCAACAGGCCAGCGGCGCCCGTACCACTGCCCCAAAACAGTATTGCAAACTGCCCGTAGAAATGTGTCATCCCTAGAAACGACAGCTCCCCCAGACCCGCAGAGGTCGACGCCAGGACAACTCCAAAGAGTCGCGCCGAAAGCTCCTCCTGCCATGCCACCAGCTGCATTCCAATGAACGAGAGTGCGACGAGAATCAAGATGCGGAAGCGGTAGGGGAGATGGTGGATAAAGTATGGGGTGATGAGCTTCACGAATAGCGAAGGAACGACATCGGCCAAGAGAACAATGCCTTTAGGGAGGGCCGGACCCACGAGGTCGAAAGCTGCAGAGAGGATGATGACGTAGAGGACATTGTTGATGAGACCTGTGGAAGAAACTGATTAGAGTGCCCTGGCAGACAAGATTACTCTGGTAATTACTTCTCGGAAGGGAGGAGATCGCTCAAAGCTCACCAAAAAGGAAGAACGCAACGCACACCCGGGGGTTTGCCCCAACAAAGGCGGCTCGTACCCGTGCTTTGTAGAGGGCTAGCGACGCGGACGGTGCTCCAGGGACAGGCAGCGAAAGCGCTGGAAAGCGCGCTCTCCGAGATGAGGAGGGGCCAGACAAGCTGTGAGCTACCGACGGCGCGGGAGGTGACTCCATACTAGTATGTATTCTCGAAGGAAGGAAGGAACCCAGGACCGCGCAATAGCAATCGCCGAAAATAGAGCGCGGGAGTAGGTTAAGTACGGACGGGGAGTGTTGAATACTGACGGGGATTTTCAGGGCGTGTGCGACGCATAGGCACCGCGAGACGCCCACCGCTTCGGGCGAACAGCTGTGCGATTGCAGTGTTTGGGCTGATAGTGGATGCAACGTAATGTACCGCTATGTAATGTGATGTGATGTGATGTGATGTGATGTGACGGACGAGGATCAGGGAGCCACCGCGAAGTAGGCGGCAGGGAGATCCGATTGGCTGGGTCCCTCGTCTTCTGACGGCGCGCAAATCGGAAACGCACAGCAGGCGCAGAACAAGAGCCTTTTTTTTCTGCCGCTTCTTCAATCGCATGCGATGATGCTGATGGTGTGTGGGCAAGGAAGAGGGGAGAGGTGGGGGCTGCATGTTTCGGACGTTCTAGATACAATAGCTCTGTGGATGGGGATCGAGCGGGTGGTGGTGAAGGCCACTGAGTGGTGGATGGTGGATGGATCACCGTGGATGGATGGATGGGATGGAGACACGGAGCGATGTGGATGCTGCTGCTGCTGACAGGCAGATTGATTCACAGGGCAGGACTCCGACAACGGTTTTGGCGCACTAAATAAAGTTGCTTCCCACTACGCAAAAGTGTGTTTATGTACCGCTTGGATGCGGAGAAGTTTGGGAGCGCTCGGTAGTATGAAATAGCACCAGAACTCGCTTGCTCCAGCAGACGAGAATAGGCCGTAGAGATCGAGCAGAATACCTGCTCCAGGCGGCGGGCCAGACAGCAGACGAGATGGCAATCGAAGTGCAGATATCACTCACTCTCATTCCCTCTCCCCGTCGTGCTCACGCATCCGTCTGTCTGAATTTCTGCAGCGAGTACGTAGTTTAGCAACCCAAGCAGCAACAACAAGCAGCCGTTGATTCATATCGCCATCACCACCACCACCACCACCACCTCTCCCTCTTCTCCCTCCGTCCTTCCTCTTCCACCGCGGCCTGTCATCCGCATTAACCAGCTATTGGCTCGACTTGCCCTTGCCGCTTGTTGCCACTGCTGCTGTCTGTGCGTTCGAAGCGCATCCGTCCGTTCCCTTTCTTTCCGCCGTCTTTCCTCCGCCTTCCTTACCCCGTCTTTCTCCTCCATCGCCATCTGCTCCGCTTCTCGTGTCGTGCTGTTCTCGGCTTTTGTTTTGAGCGTGCCCGGACGAACCTCTCTGCCTAACTCGTCCCCGTATTCCCTCGATCGCCCTGATCCCCCACACACACAACACCGCCCACACACCCAACTCCTAGACTGACACACTAACCATTAATCATGGATCACCTTCGTCATTTCTCAACGGCTCAACCGCGTGCCTCACTCTCACACGCACACGCACCGCATCATACCCTTCCGCAACCACAACCACCACCACAACCACCGCCTCTACCTAATCCCTCGCATCCTCATCATCCTTACGCGCCTCGTCCCGCTCCAAATCACCTTCAGCATTCCCACCTTCAACAACACCTTCCTCCAACCCAACCCATTTCCGAGATCGAACGAGACCGGTCGAAGCGACTAAAGATGAATGGCCGGAATCCTTCCACCGAGGGATTCTATGGACATTCCGCTTCTCACCAATCTTCGCATCCACCTCCACTTCCACCTCCACCTCCGCCCCATCATGCCGGAATCGCCTCGTCGCAACATTATGGCGAATCCTCACGATCTCCGGAGTTTGATAGGATGAACGGGCCCGGATCGGGTTACCGCCCTGGACCGCCGCCTATACAATCTCTACAGCAGCAGCCGACAACGTCGCGACATGGTTAGTGGACCCACTGTGTTTTCTTTCTGCAGTGACGAGAGGGGATAGGATGTCATGTGGGGTGCTACCAAAATATGGCAGCCACGTGAACCCCGTTAGACTTCCACCCTACTCTAGAGCCGTTTGCTCTTATCTAGTGTGGAACTTCATTCTTGTCGCGTTTCTGCCATTGGCTGAGCTTACTCCGCAACAGAACCAATCCCTCCGAACGGCGCCGCCATCAATCCGACTTCGAACCGCGGCTCTCCTGTGTTCCTACCACCGCACCGGACGTCTACTCCAGACAACCATGGTCATCGCCGCACTCCATCTTATCATAATTCCCCCCACATTGCTCGAGGTATGTTTGCTATTCTCGTGCGTCGCTGTCGCAATCCGGTTGTTGTGAGAAAAAAATGCCTCGACGCATTAAGTCGCGCTTATCTGGGGCGACGCTAAACTCTACTTAACATTTCAAGCGATTACGAAATTAACTGAAGGTTGTGTGTGATGCAGGTCCCCCACAAGATCCCGTCATGTCGCAGTCGCATCAACAACACCCACCGCCACCACCACCACCACCACCGCAGACCTCGTCGCAATCCACACAGCATCACCACCACTCGCAGCAGCAACAACATATTCGCGGTATGCCTCCTCCTAGTTCTCCGCACCGCACCTCGCTTTCCCACCCGCAGTCAGCTCAGCCATTGCGACCGCCGCCTCCTCCTCCCCCTTCATTACCTACATTGCACCAGCACCAACCCGCAGGACCACCGCCCTCTGGCTTCAGTCAAGGGTCAGGAATTGCATCCACCCGAGAACTACCATTGCCACACCGGCCGTCTATGTCAATTTCCTCAATGCTCGATGGTGGACCACTGCCCCCACCAACCCCATCAAGCGGCCGGCAACCAGACATGTCTCCTTTGAAAGCGCCATTTACTCCGGAGTTTGCTACGATCGACCGTAGTAGGGAATCAACAAGTCCAAGCAGCGCAACAACCTCGATACAAGGTTTACCTGGGCCGAAACAAAGTCGCATCACGCCTCCAGAACCCGTATACAGGGCTCACCATCAATTGCAACATCTTTCTAACGCGGATCGCGAGGCGCCTTATGGCATGCCGAGCTTTGGTCAACGAAGCGCGCCGCCGCCACCACCACCGCCGCCGCCACGACCACAGTCTCAACCTCACGGATTACCTGGAGTACGCGATGATGGCCCGCCAAGACATATACGATCGGGAAGCTTTTCCGATAGGGAAATGTACGGAGAGAGACAACTGGAGTGGCAGAGGGAGCGCGAGCGGGATAGACAGCAAGGAATACTCCGAGAACGCGAGGCGAGAGAGAGAGAAAGGGAGAGGCAACTGCTCGAACAGGAACAACGGGAACGGGAAGAAATGGAACGCGAGAGGGAACAGAGGGAAAGGGAGCAGAGGGAGAGGATGAGGGAACAGAGGGAAAGGGAACAAAGAGAGAGGGACAGAGAAAGAGAACAACGTGAACGTGATCGAGATCGAGATCGAGATCGGTTCAATGAAAGGGAAAGGTTCGGTGGTTCGCATTCTGCCAGTTCGCTGTTTGGTAGAGAGCGAATGGAGCTACAGAACCCTCAGACATCCAGCTCACATCCTCCTTATGGAATGACGATAACATCTAGATTCCCGATTACGGGAAGTCAGAATGGGATCCAGCAGTCTCCAGCACCACCTTCTGCATCTATATCGACCTCCACTACCATGTCGCTTCCCCAAACTTCCACCGCTGGTTCTCAGGGGTTTGGGTCTTCGCACTCCCAATTGTCCGGTTCTGCGACTACCCCCAGGGAAAGCTATCAGCAACCATTCTCTGGATACTCTGTAACGATGCCGCCTAGCCCGTTCTCCATCAGCCCAAGTCTGCCTTTGCCCACCGTGGGCGATGATGCTCGAGACAGAGACGCCCGACCACAACGCTTCAAACCTCCTTCGAGAGAGGTTTCATCGGGGGGACGTGATGAACCCCTCAGGGCGGAGGATGCGCTGAAACAGCGTGGTTTGAATCGACCCCTATCCAGCCTTATGGCTGATGGCAAGGAACGGGTTGGGAAGGACAGAGACGGAATTGTCCGCGATAAGGATGGGATTATGAGATTAACCGACTCTGCACTTGCATATCACAGTCCACCGAGACGCAGCGCCGGGTTAGGGTTGGGTTGGAATGACCTATCGAAGGATGTGTTGGAGAAGGAAAGAGAAGGGAGGGACAAGGTGGGCATGGGCATGGGCATGATGGGAGGAATGGGGATGAAAAGAAATCTAGAAGATGATGATAATTCGTCCAAGGCGGAGAAGAAGAAGCGACACCACCACCATCATCAACATCCTCAGTCAGTACTCTTATTCCCACCTTCGCCTTTAGACCCCGAAACTGACAGATTAGATTTAGTCATCTCAATCACCACCATCACCATTATGACGAGCAGCCTTCTACAATCGGTCTCGAGGCACCAAAGGTCTCTGCGTCGGCACGCTCCAGATCCCCTCTTCACACACACCACCACCACCACCCACACCCACATACCCATATTCATCATCATCACAACCCGCCCTTGCCTGCTTCCCAACCGGGTACATCAACTAATCAGTCCCTGTCCAAAATTGCAACAACACTTCTCATCGATTCGTCTAAGGTGCTTGCATCGCTTGAGTCCAAGCCCCGGAATTATTTGGGTTCAACAGTTTACCTTCCTACTCCCACACCAAAAGAAGGGTATTCTGTAACACAGCCTCTACTTCCAAGGTTCGAAGGAAGAGAAAATTCAATCTTCCAAGTCCGGATACCCAAAAGGTTTTTGAGCGATACCCATAGACGGGACGTCACTAGGAGGAGATGTGTTTGGGGTACTGAGGTGTATACGGATGATTCTGATATATTGGCCGTGTTGATTCACACGGGTAGAATTCCGGGTTATATTCCGGAGGATGTAGATCCGACGCTTTTGAAAGATACAGGAAGGAAGATTATATTGAAGGGATCAATTTCGGCCTCCACATCCCCAACTACCCCGGCCCCCGGAAAATGGAAGATCAATGGGACCGCCAAGAAGACTGAAGAGAAACGTCCCACAATACCACCCGGCAAAGATCTACTGGTGAATCTCTTGATCTTGCCCAGGTTGGAAAGATATACCGGTTCGGTCAAAAACGCACTCAAGAGTAGGAGTTGGAATACTATTCATGATGGGATGTCATATTCGATATGGGATATGGAATGGGTAGAAGCGGGTGAAGCCGAGAGTCGGGGCGGTGGTAGCAAGAAGAGGCGGTTAGATGAAAGGGAATGGGTCCGGAGGTGGGGTGAATTGCCACCATCAAGAGGGGGTATGGGAAAGCAGGGCGGATGGAACAAAGGGAGGTGGAACCCCACTGAGACGCAGAACGGCAAGAGCAATGGAGAGGTAGCGGGTGTGGGAGCCTGAGTTGATTGCAGCAAAGATATCTTTTGTTTTCACCTGACTGGATTCTTTTTGGAGTTATTTTCAAAGAGTATCGTGTGCTGTCTGAAATTCATGACACTTGTATTTTTTGTTTTTCTTTTTCATATATCGGCGGTTGGCTTCTGGTTGTTTTGTTCCGCGGTTCCTTTTTTTGCTTCTTTGTCGGGCTCTTCTTTCAGGCTATGCAAAAGCAAGCGGCAGGAGTTTTTTGATGTTTGCTTTTTTTTCCCAGCGCTCCCAGGCCCCAAATTCTCCACTCCAGGCTTTGGGCCTTGCTATGTATTCTTCATCCACTGCTGCTGAAGTGGGTGTGTACTTACTTAGTACTTAGTAGTTAGTGTAGTACTGTATGTATTTAAGTACTCTTCGTGATGGTGACTCTCTGCAGCCGAGCGATTGGTTTTCAGTGCAGGAGAGCGAGAACTCTTCTATCCGCCTGCATTCCGTCCCCATCCTTGTCTACGGATTTCATATCACCTAACTGCTTGCATAGTGCTTTACACAAGCTTTTCAACTCAAGACATGACCCGTCCGCCTGCGTGTCTCGACATATCTATCCACCTCGCATTCTGGAACCTGCGAGCCAAGACTTCGGTTAAGCCTTTGCTGATACGTTTGAGTTAGCTGTACCAAGGAAACGGTTCTCCCGGCCGAGCCTCGAAAATTGACAAGTAACGGGAAGGACCAGGCTCCACGGGTGAGGATTCGAATGAAACTGAAGGCATGCCCGTTTCTGATTCGGGGGAGGAATTAGGCTAGGAGCGCAGTAGGATGTATCTGGGGAGGGTTTGTTTGTTGCTGCGACTTCAGGAGTGGGCGTGTTTGCTGATGACTCGGATTCTTTGGCGGCCAGGAGCACACGGGTTCGATTTCAGACGAAGAGAGTGAGGCAAGTGACACTCCTTTCTGCTTTGACTTCAAGCTGGTCTGACCCCCCCCCCCCCCCTTCGCAACAAGACTTTCCCGGAGAATGTGCTGGTGACCCCACCTCTCCTCGCCACGAGGCAACTACCCGGTGCATTTTGCCTATCTACGGCTTGTCCAACAGAATCACCTCCTCTCATTCGGCATTAACTGTGTGGCTCAACACAAGGCTAGTTTACACCACCATGGCTCCGATCGTGATCGTTCCCTTAGGCTTACGAGTTACCAATATCTAGATGTCTGAGCAGGTTACACTACGACACAACGAATCACTTAAGAACACGACCGTTGGTAGAAACTACTATCATATAGCTACCTATTCAAGTGATTATCCGGAACGGCTTCTGGAAGATATCGGCTTAAATCAGAATCACCCATCCCCAATGAAGGAGACATCAGCGAGGGTGTTCTACTAATCCAGCCGTATGGCCTAATGGCGTTGGAAGTCACGACAAGTGACAACCGGGTAAAACTCTAGGCTATTTGATCCGTGAGCTTGGTCACTGAAGTGGCAGCGGTGGGATGGATGCAGGGGTGTTAACCCGGTATTGGGAGGTGCCTCGAGCACGGATGAAAATGCTCCGAAACTGGTTCCAAAGGACGCATTTCAAAGGGGTGGGAGGCGCGTTCTAACCTGATTCTCAAAAACGTGGTTCCTGGGGCATTCGATTTGGGACAGGGTGTTTGATTTGAATACTATGCAAAGTACTTTGCTTGTACTTACTCTATTCGAGCTGCTTGCTGCTGCGCTGCTGGGGCTGTGTCTGGCGGCTGAGCTGCAGCAGTTGGCAAGATGGTAATAGGTCTGATGATATCTCTGCACTAGTTGGAGGTACTCTATTTTGTTGATCGAAAAGTTTTGTGGGGGTCTGACATAACAATTTGTTGAATTTTTGTTGCATGTCAATAATCTGTACTCGGGTTAATTGAATTGTTGCACGCCCACATGTACCCCGCGTTTTGTGCACCGGACGAGACCGACCCCTCATATAATATTTGCATCATCGTGCTGCGGCTATATTGCGGCTCTTAATTTAAACCCAGTGAGAACCAGCCTTGCTCAGGTGCTCACATACCATCATTACCACAATCACTACCCACCCACCAAGCGGGACGACGATCCGCCGCTACATACCCCAGCACCACCACAAATCTCAACTCCTCACCACCCTCCTTCCTCATCGCAGCCATAGTAATGTCAGGTACCAACAATGATGTCTCACCCTCTTCTTCCACTGTCTACCTCTCCCGTCAACAAAAAGCCGATGCAATTCGGAACGTCAAGGACCTCCTCTCTCAGGTCCGCACCGACTGGGAATACGTCCCACCACGGGCCCGTCCCGCGCCTTCCCCCGTTCCCCTATCCCGTGCTGTCTCGTCCGCCAGTGCCGCAAGCACCTTCAGCCGCTCGGGAGTTCTGGGCGCCTGGCGTCCCACTGCCGACCAAGACTCCAAAAATCCCGCCCCAACCGCGGAGGAGGAAGAAGTAGAAGATAGCTGGGACGAGGAGTGGAACTCAACCGAGGAGTCTTCGTCTTCATCCTCAGATTCCGACGATCTCGACGACGCACCACGGAAGTCTCGCAGCAAAAACAACATCAACAGAACCGACACCCTACAACGCGCTCTGTCGTATCGTCGCCCACAAACCCCACCGCCCGTAGCCACCCTCGCCGACTCTCCGCGCCGCAAGCGGAAGCGAAAACAGGAGCGTCGCCGCTCCCACTCCCGCTCCCAGGGCACCTGGAAACAACGCGTCGACGACAGCGACTACGAAATCTCCGAGGAAATACCGCCGCCAGCATCCAGCAGCAGCAGCCCCTTCAAGTGGGATTCCCCCGCCTCCCTCCCAACGCCCACATCGCAGCGACGACTTCGACGGCGCCACGAGCGCGAAATGATGCGTGAGAACCCGGGGCTTCGCACATGGCTGCGAAGACGCGATCAGTGGACGGGCGCAGACTCGGAGGGGTGGATTCCGGTTGGGAAAAGCAGGTTCTCGCAGAACCCCATGACGCGCTTGGTCTCCCCCAGTGCTTACCAGGATATATATCAGCGCTGCGTCGTCAGATCCGGTGAACTCCCTGTTCCCGTCAACCTGGCGAATATGATCGATGCCCTGGTACAGGGGTGGAAGAGCGATGATTTGTGGCCGCCGAAACCGAGTGCGGAGGTGGCGGTTAGTATGGGAGCGGGGGGAGTGCAGAGGAAGGTTATGTCGCGTGAAGAGGGGACGAAGAGCATGAGTGGCAGGGTAAGGAAGTATCTAGGTATCCGGTAGGAGATGGGCCGTGGGGGTGGGCGGGG
>Ga0307512_10002302_pt1 | contig 24677 bp, 35 predicted proteins | sample 14_EM_MG_FD_200267 | JGI IMG/M metagenome (GOLD analysis project Ga0307512, IMG submission 200267) | Populus trichocarpa ectomycorrhiza microbial communities from riparian zone in the Pacific Northwest, United States - 14_EM | ecosystem: Host-associated > Plants > Roots > Unclassified | place... | reverse complement strand
GCTCTTCCGATCTTCCGACTTCTTATTTGGGAGCATCCATACGAATGTGAAGCGTGTATAGTCGTCAATGAATAGTATGAAGTGCTTGTTGCCGCCGAAGGTGGGAGTAGAGAATGGACCGCATACATCTGAGTGTACCAGCTCAAAGGGCTTCGAAGTGCGTCTGACCTCAACTCGAATGAACTTTGCTTGTGCTTGGCTTGGATGCACACGGTGCACATCGAATCGTCGTTCGTGTATTCGGGGATGAGAGATCGCACTGAGGTAGGGTGTGTGTGACCAAAGCGCCGATGCCATAGTCATGACTGTGAGATGGTGAGAGTCTTTCGAGTGGACTTTGACTTCGTGGCGGCGATTGGGCTTGTAACGGGAGACGTAGGTGTACTCGCAGGTGCGTTCGGAGATGAGATGGCAGGTGTGCTTGGAGGTATGGTCGGGGATAGACTCGTAGATTCAGTGGTGAGTGTGCTTCGTGTTCTCTTCCTCCGAGTGGACTTGGACTTCGAGATTGTGCTTGAATCGATGTTCGATGGCGTGCTTGGAAGTCCATCCGAGGTTGATGCTGTGTGTGCGCTTGCGATGTCGGGAGATACGAAGTGGAGATCATTGACACAATGACCGGTGATTGTAATCGGTGATTGTGGCGATGGTATGGAGCATTTGCCGCCGCCCAACGTGGCTGTAGATCCAGCGGAGTCCAGTTGATTGATGGAGAAGAGTGAGAGATGGAATGTAGGTGTATAAAGAGCATCAATCTCTTAACCCTGAGTAGCGTCAACAAGTCCATGATGAGTTACACTTACCGTGTTATCATCGCCAAGTTCAATGAGCGTAGGTCGGCGTAGTTTCTTGAATGACTTGAACGAGCTGCGATTGTTGCACATATGGTGAGAGGCCCCGGAATCAATGACCCAAGTTGTATGGGCGTAGGCGGTGAGAGCAGGACCGGATAGTCAATGGAGATCTCGATCTCCAGCGGTGGCGATTGAAGCTGTGCCTTTTCAATCTTTGTTTCGTGTTTCCTTGGCTCGTTTGTAGTGAATACAATCGGGTCTGATATGGCCTGGGATCGCGCAATGGTAGCACACTGTCTCGTCGCTGCCTCCAGCATTGTCTCCAGAGCTGTCATTTCAACCGGAATTGCCGTTTCCGCCAGAATTGCCATTTCCGCCAGAATTGCCGTTTCCGCTCTGACTGGGTTTCCGCTTGCCGCATGCATCGGTGGTGTGATTGTCTATCTTGCAGTAGGTGCATCGGTACGTCTTTTGTCGTCTAAATCTCCCACTTCCACCGCGCCCATGCCCACGACCACGATAACCTCCGCATCGAGAGTGAAGGGTGGCACCAGTCGAGGCGTCTGCGATTTCGGTCACAAAGGCCGCCTTCTCTCCGTCCAATCGAATTGCATCCATGTTGTGTTGTGAGGTGGGAGGCGGAGCTTGTCTCTCGAGGATGTTGATCGTTGTGGCAAATTCCTTTGGTATGTGTGTAAAGAGATGTGTGACAAAGCTGTCTTCAGAGATCTCTTCGGCAGAGCTGCTCAACTGATTGCGGTAGTCGATTAGGCGAGTGAAGTAGGTAGTCATCTTCTCGTCTTTTGCTGGGTGGCAGGCATGGAACGTGCGTAGGATCTGCGTTCGACCATGTTTGGAGAGGGTGTTATCGAATTGATCGTGGAGGATATCCGACATCTCTGCAGGATCGATGGTGTGTTTGATATGTGGGAGGATCTGGTCGGAGCATCCCATATAGATGATAGATTGGGCGTTGTTTCGTCGTTTTCGCCAGTTTCGCTATTCGGTACTGCCCTCACGGGAATTGCCTTCTCGCTCAGGCTCTTCTCTAGTCATGATCTCGTAAGCATCTGCTCCCATGATTACTCGCCACACATTCTCTTTCCACATGGGGTAGTTGTTTTCGGTCAACTTAGGGATGTTGCCATAAGCACTCTTGAAAGTTTCGGGAGTCATTGTGCGGGAGGGTGGAGTTTTCGAGGCTTCGAAGGTCATGTAAAAGCAGGAGGACGGAGGTTTCGGGGGTCTTGGTGAGAGCGGGAGGACGGAGGTTTCGGGGGTCTTGGTGAGAGTGAGAGGACAGAGGTTTCGGGGGTCTTGGTGAGAGTGGGAGGACGGTGATTTCAAGGTTTCGGAGGTCTTTGTAGTCGATGAGGTTTTTGGAAGGTCGTGGAATGATTGAAGGAAAATAAAAAAAAATAGGTGATTTTAGTCAGTAGCGACCGCCGGGCTCATAACCTGTTGATGTGAATAAGTGAGTTGATTGTAGGTACAAGAGAGACGGACAAAGGTGCGTCTTATATATGATGAGCATGAGGGCGAGCATCGTGTGAAGTCTAAAAGGAGAGTCATGGTGTGAAGTCTAATGAGACAGTCACCACCGTGAACCTTAGGGCTTCCAGCAACAGAGGTTTCGTCAGAAGCAGATGAAGCTCGACGAATTGACACAACCGGGATGAAAGGACGCAGCCGATTACTTCTGTGACAAATATAAGAAGTACGGCACATCCGCATTGCGGGTTCTGGCAGTCGTTCAACCGCGAACACATGATGATGCAGCAACACCTGTACCGACAACGAGTGGAGAGCTTCTGGAGTGTCCTGACATTGTCCCCGGATTATCACTAATGCCGCAAGTGACTTCTCGACCAGGAAGTAGTCATACTAGGCTAGGTTCAGTGAAACCGCAGTCGAACACGAGCATATCCAGTCTTGAGCCTGCTGCAGAGTGCAATACGTCACCTTTGGTGAAAGCGAAGCCTGTTAAACCAGTAAGCTTTTACCCATGCATATAGCCTCCAGCTAATCACTATATAGATTTCGGATTCGGACGAAGACACAGTGATGGCTCCTGCGTCAGCACAGGAATTGATAGGCAAATTGTAATTTTTGACATCATATCTTGTAGAAACACAAATTGTTTACCAATTTTGCAATGTGTCAGCTTTTTCTTGATTTCGGTGACCAAATTGTGAGACATGATAATTCATCTGTGCATGTGCAAGGGTCGAATGCACCATGTGAATGTTCTAGAATCCAAATCACGAGGAAAGATGGCCAAAACATTTGAGTACTCTTTGCAAGTTACTGTTAAGTGACAAAGCAAATGCTATATTAGTGACGAAATATCCTAACAAAATTTAGGTGAGTGATGTCATACATGTCATAGAAAAAGCAGTCAGTGGTCATAATGAATCTGTCCGAACGACAACCCTCATGCTGCATTCATCCATGTATCCAACTGCATAACTCTCCGCACAGACCTCGTGCACATGGTTGAAATATTTGAAATTGCTTATGGTGCATTATGGAAATTGAGGAGAAGGAGCTGGATATGGAAACGTGAGAAAGTCAAGCTATATTTACCAAAAAATAGTAAAATGATCTACCTGCCGTCAATTGCCGGCCAAAAGCATGGGAATGTGATAGGGCCACGTCATCTCTCACTTAGATAGTGTAGATAGCAGTTGATCAGAAATTGAGAGGTAACAAAACTCTTGGATGCAAATGATAACACATACAAACGCAATATTGGATGTCAGTAAAGTGTATATGAGTCGTTGCATACAATTATTGTGTGTACAAAGGCTGTTTCGATGTGATTAATGTGAGCGTCAACAGAGTCTCAATGATTTTTAGTCTTACACATTTGGCAATCAATGGGCGGCATTGTCACATACTGCCAAAGTGAATGTATTGGTGGGCATTATAGCGAAACAGACAAATGACACACTCATTGCCACATCCTAAAAATGAGCGTCAACAGAGTTTTCAATGATTTTTGGCCTTGCATCTTGAACAATCCAAACGGCTGGGCGGCGACAATAACACATAATCGAACCATCGGCTGCCTTGCTAGGCAAATATGCTTTTGGCGACACCATACCTATGCCCTAAAATGAGCGTCAATGGAGCGTCAACGATTTTAGGCCTTCCATCATTGTCAATCAAGGGGCCGTGGGGCGACATTGGCCCATACTCGAGCTATCGGCTGTCCTTCTAGGCTGAAATACTTTTGGCGACATCTTGCCTATGCCCTGAAAATGAGTGTCAACAGAGCATCAACCATTTCAGGCCTTCCATCTTCGTTAATCAAAGGGCCGCGCGGCGACATTGACCCATGATCGAACTATCAGACGTCTTTCTAGGCAAATATGCTTTCGGCGACATCGTATCTATGCCCTAAAAATGAGCGTCAACAGAGCGTCAATCATTGTAGGCCTTGCATTGTCGTCAATCAAGGGGCCGTGCGGTGACATTGATCCATAATCGAACTATCGGCCACCTCTCTAGGCAAAAGTGTTTTTCACAACATTGTACCTATGCCTCAAAAATGAGCGTCAACAGAGCATCAAGAATTTTGGGCCTTCCATCTTCGAAAATCAACAGGCTGTGCGACCAGATTATTTTGTAGTGGAACTATGGGCCGCCTTTCTAGGCAAAAGTGCTTGCAGCAACATCGGAACTATGTCCTAAAATGAGTGTCAACAGAGCATCAACGGAGCGTCAATGATTTTTGATCATGCATCTTGGATAATCTAAGGGCAATGGGACGCGGCAAACCCACAATCAACCTATCAGCAACCGTTTTGTGGCAAAAATACTAGCTACGATATCGCGTACGCCTCCTACAATTGAGCGCCCGCAGATCATCAACACTCTTTGTGGAGGCTCTGTAAGCTACACAGTAATGAAGTGCATTGCGCTGTTCCGAAATTGAGTTTTACACGGTCATTCTTTTCAATATGTCTTTGTATACAACTTCACAAACATGCATGCAATGTCTCACAGATCTGATTTTTTTGCTTCTACCTCTAGAGTCAATATTTAAGGACCAGCAATCTGCTGTACTATAACTTTACTTTCGGCAGTCACTCGAGTCGTATTATCAAGATTTCTTATTCCTACCGCCATGTCTGATTCACAATCGTTGAATACCTCAATCCTACAGGTTGTGATCTCTTCCAAAGATGAAGGTGTCTTGATTCGGGATTTGAGCGACCTTACATTACAAATCGTCTTCGACGCTTGGTGGGTTTCAATGAATGTAGACTGAAAACGTCCAATTGGTTGGAATAATTCTAGACATGCGCCTTCGTGGCTATTTTACTTACACTGTGGGGTTGAGGAGACCGGCAGCCCTGGAATCATATGTATCGTTTGTCACCAAGTTCTTCGCCATCCATCAGAACATGGGACAAGCTCAATGGGGAAACATTTATTTGCAAAAGCTCACATCGCAAACTTAAACGAATGAACAGAGTCAGAAGTAACTAAATCATCGAGTTCAATTGTCGATGAAACTGCGTTGGCCATCTTGAAGAGGCAAGGAAGTCGAAGAATTACGATACTATGTTCGCAGAGGGAATTTATGTTTGACATCCAGGTTGATCCATATTGACTAAAGTGACAAACTGAACGTTCCAAATTGGCAGCTAAGGACATTGAAACTTCCAAAATTCACCAAGACACTTGGAATCGCTACCTCATGTTAGGATTTGTTTCGGCTCATATTCCATGGAAAGTTATATAAAATCTTGAGCAGCGTCGATCATTTGAGCCATTATGTGACGACATAGTGCTGCTGTCTGCTACGACCCTTAGCGACATTTGCCGGAGGGAATATGCACTGACCGTGGATGCCATTAAGAACCAATTGCGCTCATGAAATAGAGTTAGTTTAGCATTGGACGGATGGACATCGACAAACATACTCGCCATAACGTCGGTCACTGCTTTCTATATGGATCAAAATTTGGCATTGCATCAAGTTCAACTCGCTTTGGGTGAGGGTGATCGCCTATTCTTTTCTGATTTTAAAAGCTGATTAAGGATGATAGGTCAAGGGCCAACATACTGGAGCAAGGCTAACCGTACATTTGAAGGACATGCTTGATCGTTTCGAGCTTTCTGACAGCCGATTGCTTGGTATTATGACTGATAATGCTTCCTCAAATTATTCAATGACACCTGAGCTGCAATCAACACTTGAGGCCTCTAGAATCGAGTGGCCTGCACTGAGGAACCACATACCATGCATGGCGCACATCATGCAGCTGGCTTTAGGTGCATTCATGAGCAGTCTCGGTGTGAAAGGATGCACCAAGTCTTGGGAAGCCCATGAGCATGATCAGCAATGTGGAGAGAATGAAAGCATAGACATTGGGAACAGTCAAAGACTTCGAAAAGAGGGCAACGCTAGAATCAATAAGGTGTCGGCCATGAAATCAGGTTTAGCAAAGATAATTGAGAAAGTACGTATTTCATGATATTTTGGAAGTCCTGAAATTGGCCGTCATATAGCAGAGAATGCTTGCAGTATTGATTACGCTGACACCAGGTCGTTGAAACGAGTTCCTTGACTGTCAACAAGCCAAACTCCGCATCGCTGTACTTCCGATTATGGATGTGAAGACACTGTGCAACTCAACATTGGAGTTACTCGATCTTGCCTACCGATTACGGGAATTCACGTGTGAGTGGCTCCAAAACCCAACATACACCGATTCCCAGCCACTCTTCACAACACAAGATGAATGGACGATTGTCGAGTATGTCATGGAACTAATGAGGCGATTCTGACATTGGACCCTGTGGATGTCGAAGAGGCATACAGTCACATTGCATCATGTAATCACAGTGTACAATGACATGATTGATCACATAGATGGCGTTATGCGAGCTTTTGCTATGAAGAAGACTCAATGGAAGTAGGACTTGTTCTTCGCTGTGAAGTTAGCTCGACAGAAGCTGTCCAAATATCATGCCGAAGCGACTCCAACGACGGGTAGGCTGCTCATTTCAGCACAGATCCTCGATCCTTTCGGCAAGTTGCAATCGTTTCGGAAGTGGGACAAGGTAATGGATATTAATCCTCACGACAAGACATCCTATACTACCCAATTCAAGGAAGCCATTCTGAAGTATGTGGAGAATCAATATTGTGCCAAACATCAACGTGTGCTGGTCAATGAACCAGAAAACGTACTGAGCAGTAATCTCGTCCCCTCCTCAATGGCCTCAGCATCCCGTCAATTATCCTTTGATCCATATGAGCTGTCCAGCGATGATGAAAAATGCTTAACGCCAACCAATGTGGCTGAAACAACACCTGGATGAAGTGATCGCGCAGCACGCTTATTGACCGCCGCCAGGCTCCATTTAAATTCACCGCCTGAAGCACCAAAGAACTGGGGGCAAATTAATCCAAATCTCAATGATTACCACTCCGACCCAATGGAGATAAGCAGTACATTTTGGATATCGGACTTAACCGACTGGTGGCGGCAGCAAGGGGAAACACACTCAAAGTACGCTGATCTTTCCAATGTGGCGTGGGACATAGTCTATAATATCTCACATGGTGTCGGAGTGGAGTCAAGTTTTTCTCTTGGGCGAGATGTTATCGGCTGGAGGTAGTCAAAGACCACACGCGACACCCTTTGCGGAGAAGTCGTTGTAAGGCAAGTTGCTCAAGCCAATAACAGAATTTCGGCAGGCGACGAGACAGAATCGGATACAACAAACACTGAAAACAACTCAGAAATGAAGAAAGAGGCGGAGGAATGGAAATTGCACAGAATGGCCAAGGTCCACGACTTTTTGGAGACTTGGCAGGCCAGCCAAAATCTACTTGCTACCCAGAAGGAATCTTGCGCCCAACACAAGCAGATGACCACCCTAGGATACATTTGGACACTGAAGAGATCGTCAAAGCCTCCCGGTCACTTTTTCAACATGATGGTGCGGCTGCATTAGAACTGTCAGAAAGATCACTTTTGCCACTAACTTTGTCTGCAAAGGACCTCCTTGGAGGACGAACTCAAATATTGAACATCCGCTGAATCCCCAGAATCAACCGTCATCCATTCGAAAGTGAAGAGGATAGCGCACCTGAAAGCATATAGGACACCGAAGAGTGGCTGAACTGGAATGGTGACTAAGATAATCCAAATGACGGCGAAGACAATTGCACAGCAGATGTTGAATCAGATATCGAGCAAGGCAATGGTATCGAGGATCCGGAATGCCCAGGGGAGCGGGAAGGGAGCGCTGCACCAAATTTTCCTGGATTGATTTGGCCCACATGGAAGTCAAAGAGATAGGCTGAACAGGTGTTTATGACGGTTGATGCAATAGAAACGAAGAGGAATAAGGAAGTGAAGAGAATGTATGATGGAATGCGTCAGCTTCTTTATGTAGCTTGGCCAAGTGTTTCAGTTAGAGATATATTATGGGTGAATGGTGAGCAGTAGCTTGTAAATACCCTTTCATAAATGGATGTATAGCAGGCGCAATAAAGCTTTTGACAAGATATATAAAATTTAGTCATGTGAGAGCGAACAGTGCAAGAAAGTTACTGTGCTCGGCTTTGCCAAAGTGAAGAGTCTCCATCTGACAGAAAGACAACCAACAAGCTCAAATCATGATGAAAACAATTGTCAATCGCAGCATATATTGAACAGACAATAGATTGAAATGAGCGTCAACCGAGCGTCAACGATTTTTGATCTTGTAAGTACGGTAATCAAACACTGATCAGGTCGCTGTTTTTCATAACCGACGTATTCGCAGCTTTTCTTGGCAAAAGAGGCTGCAACAGGGTTGCCACCCCATTCTGAGAATGAGTGTCAACGATTTTTAGCTTTGGATCTTGGGCCAATTTATGATCCGATTGGTTGCAGATATCTATTCATCAGACATTGGCAGCCTCTGAGAGCAAAAACAACAGGGAGATGCTCCCTGCCACATCCTGAGAATGAGCGTCAATGGAGCGTCAACAGTATTAGGTCTTGAATATTTCGTAATCAAGGCATCTTGAGGCTCTTGGCGCTCAGAACCGAATTATTGACTGCCTTGATAGGCAAAAATACAATATATTAAAGGTAAAACACGGATTCCAAATTGATCGATATTGCAAGCTGCACAACATGCAAAAACGTATTATTGGTTGTTGGAAATGCGATTGTGATAAGATATTATTAACAAACTGCAAACACAAGAGCCTTATATGAATCTACGGATGGACTCGCTGGGCGACACGCTGACGACCTGCCCAATTCGGCCCGGTTGGGAGTTTACCATCGAACCGTAACCAGGTTGACGGTTCAGGCTTATTGCCAACCCGGAGCGCCAATTTGGCAACGGTTCAGTTTGGACCCGGACCCGGACTCGACGTGACGGTCCGAAACAGTTGCTAACACTAGGTGCAAGTGTCCAACGAACAAAGATGGAGATTATGTCCCTCCTGACATGCAACACCCCCGGCGGGATCACAACCTCTATAGAATGCACAGCGATGCCATCACCAAGGCAGCCGATGCCAAACTCTCGTCCCGCCATGTTCACCGAGGATTCAACGTGTTTCGACATATTCCCTGTATTGTGAGCGACCTCCCTAAGCCCGACCTCCTCCATACAATGCAGATCGGCATGCTTGACCACCTCCAGAAGTGAATTTTCCACTTCATGAAGACACACAAATGGCTCAACAAATACAATGCAATCTGGTTATCTGTGCCTGCTTACCACGACCTCACACAAAAAATTAAGTCATATGAGGAAGTTTCTCAATGGAATGGGAAGGAGATGAAGGAAATGAGCCGGTACCTGCTTGGATTTGTAACCCAGTCTCCACGAGGCGGAAACGCTGCTCTGAGTCCCATATTCAATCGCTCAATTCAGTGCCCACTGGCATTGTTAGAATTCTATACATATGCTCGATATAAATCTCATGATGATGCAATGTTGAGCTACATGGAGGACGCCTTGCATCGTCTTCATACATTTAAAGATGTTTTCTTACTTAGGCGGGCCGGCAAATAGGCGAAGCTCAATCCCAATGCCCTGAGAATGGAACTCGTGAAGAAGTGAAAGGTAGACAAGGAACCAAATGTTGAAACTTGGACACTGTCCAAGAAGCGGCGCGAAATGAATGCCTGGCGGGATTATATCAGCCAGGAGATAGATATTTGCAAGGAGTTAGATGCCGATTTCAACTGTCCGAAGATCCACTTGATGTCTCATTGGGCCGAACAGATTCGTCAATACGGAGCCTTGCAACAGTATTCTGCCGAGAGACATGGACAAGGACATGAAACGAACCTCAAGGACAGTTGGAACGCTTTCAATCACAATCTCAACTACCTGCCAAAAGTAATCATCCATCAGCATCGCATCCTCTCCTTCGGAATCAGAGAGCTCAATCTCCAAGCCATCGGTCAGAGTCGGGAGAACAGTGCTGCTGCCTGCAAAGTCCTCCCTTCCGCTGCTGATATGGCTGCCCCCCCGAGCCCCCAGTCATATGCGAAGCCCGAATTCATGGGACCCCAAAACCGCCATGATGGAAAGCATCCTGACGCCATGATCAATGACTTCAGAGCATTACTTGACGATGCGCAAGATGCAATGCACCGCGTGGCAATATACAGCAGCACGCGGCAGTTTATAAAGCATAGGAGTCGTAACAAGACGTATATATTGGATGAACCACTGCACACTATGGAGCCCTGTATTGACCATGGTATTAAGGTTCAAGTTGTGGGTTTGGAAGGTGAACGCATATCTCAGATGCGTCGACGCACAGGAAGCGAGAGCTGGCGCGGAGGGGTTCAACAGAACGACTGGGTGTGGGAAAAGCAATCCGCAGGGAGGTGTTATGGCGCGCTGAATGGGCGTCTCCCGTGGCAACAGCAATGACCATTCAAAATCAAGCTCCAAAACGAGGATGGAGCTTTCGTTGAGTACTGGTTAGCCCTGGCGCTCACCACAATACCTGAAAACTTGTGTAACTTGGATTCTGTCTCGAAATTGGTACAAGTGAGAAAAGCACCGGAAGCCGTTGCTTGGCAAGTTTTCAGCGTGGGAGTCATTGTTTGCTGCGTGCACGTATTTCGAGAGAGAGCTCCTAGTAGTGAGACAGGAGACGGACTCAACAAGCTATGGATAGTCAATAGCCACATAGATCTGGCGACTTGGAATGATGTGTATAATGAGTACAGAGAGAATTGCATTTTGCGCGCAGCAGGAAGGAACGCAAGGAGAGATTTTCGCAACTTCACCCATTGCATTGCAATCCCGATGCAAGGGCGTACCAAATAAACCCATTCCGACGTATGGTCACAGTTGGCCAAAATGCCAGAGTGTTCATTTAAAATAGGAGATCGACAGAGCGAGAAGACACGGTTAAACACCAATCAGAGGGCGATATGCAACATAACGGGTGGTATTGAGGCCGGGCGCAGAGTAATCTGCCACCGGGGTATCTCGGACATCTCTGATGGAGCGCGTCCACTCTGACGGAGCCATTCCGTTGGACGGAAATAACTATTCCTGATGCTTCAGGATATTCTTGGATTCTGTTACACAACTTCCGGAATATTCAGGAGCACCGGTGACGTAGTCCCGGAGCACCTGAGAGCACATCGCTGTGCATTCAGCCTATCTGGGAGCATCTGGGCGCATCTGGAAGGATCAGTGTGGCTGTTCAGAGTTACTGAGTTGTTCGGTTATGACTTCCAAACCATTATACATTTTGCTGATGTCTTGGTAAGCACACTGAAATATCTTCAATTTCGCATGAAAACTGTGATCATGGTGGTAGCAGTGAAACTGAGGACCAGAATAACAATGTATCTGTTGCAGATATTTCTGAGGAAAGAAGATAACTACTGGAAACAGAAATAAATTGAAGAACAACCAGGACTATGCAGCAGGGGAGGGGGTTAAAGATAGACAGATCTGAAAGACAATTAGTTCAACACAGTGTAAGGCCCAGGGAAAGGCAGCGGGCAAAGGTAGGCAATTCGAAAATGATTTGTGAGTTTGAATATTTGGCTGTGGATTCATGAAATATAGTGGTCAGGGTATTCAATTTCATGGTTTAGAGAGGCCAGAATGTATCTGTATTGTACAGCGGTGGTATAGTAGTAATGCTACTATGTTATCATTAGGAGTTAACAATCATTCAGGCCATTGTATTATTCAGTTGACAATCTGTTGGGCCATTAACCATCGCTTGGGCCAGTGTAAGTTTCAGGTAACAATGTGTTTGGCCATTAGCCATCTCTGAGGCCGCTGTCCACACTTAGCCACTGTAATTTATGTTTTCTACAATGTTTGAAGCATGAACAATTTGGACCACCATATACCACTGTGACAATATTCTGGACTGGGTATGGGTTCACTCAAATTGGCCAGTTCGCGAACCTCGTGTCTGATTTGGAAATGGGTCAAAATATAGCGAACTGGCTGGTTCAGTTCGCGAACCAGATAGTTCACCAATCGGTCAGAACATATATGGATAGTAATGTACTTTTGAACAATGATATATTTCTGTGCAGTCTCATATCAATATGCTATTTACACACCTATTGATCAAAGAAATTCAACTCTGTGAGCATGTGAACTTACAAGATGTACTTTGTGACCGTCTTCAAGAGCGTTTGGAGATCCAGCTGGATGCCAGGATCGTGTGAACTTGGAGGCCATGATCGAGTGTGTTTTTAGATGCAGTTGGATCCCATGACCATCTGAACTCCGAGGCTGTGATCAGGCGAATTTAGAGATGCACTTGGGGTCCATGATGAATCAAGATTGGAAGGGTCCAGGGAGCTAGCTGATCTGGAGGTAGTAGATTAGGAGGGATGAGTGACTGGTGCTGAGACTCTGTTGATTTATTAACATGTAGCTTTGGATATGTGAGGAGTTGGCTACAACAAGGTCCACCGAGAGATAAGAGTCTTCTGTGAGAGGGACAATGGATCTTCCAATGATGTAGTACTCGGTGTATGCAGCACTCTGTGTACCCTGAACTCAGTTTATGTAGTCCTTGGCGTATACTGTTGTCGATGTACCCCAATGGTCTGGCCTGCAGAGATATAGAGTGATGACTTGGCTTTGTGTTGCCAGGTGTTTGTAGAGTTGAGGACAAGAAAGAGAGAGATGAGAGGAGATTGGTGAAATTGTCATGAGAGACAGGAACTTCTGAGAATTTCATGTGTGAGTCAATTGTCCATTCCCGATACGGTAGATATCACTCCCAATCAGAGGGGTAAGATCACCAATATGAGGTCATCTGAATCAAATTAGCCAACACTTACCCCCGCTTTTTCGAATCTGCTCATATCGGGGATATTGATCCCATCTTCATCCCACATCTCTCGTTCTCATCCCCAACTCTACCATCATCACAGAACACGAAGTTATGTCATCCCTCTCTTATCTGTGCACGCTATAATCATGAGTTAACACTGAGTACTGCATACACTGAGTATATGTGAAAGGTTCAAACATGAATATAAGGTGGTTCTCTGTGCTGCTCAGTTGAACGGTACTGACCAGTATACCCAGGGGAGGCATGCTTGACCTCTGCATTGCTAGCTGGCTAACAGACTGAATTATCTTGCGACCCCTCAATTGGTAGCAGCATCTCACTTGTTGTTCTTTCGGTCAGAGTACACTCAACAGCTCTCACATCCCGCAATCTGGCAAAGGAGAGGTTTGCCAGAATCAATGTTGGGCAATTCTCAAAGAAACCCGACATGACCAAGATTCTGCATGTACAACTGGTAAGATGAAGTGACATTCAAATTCCACGTCTACAAGAACAAAATGTTGTATTTCCCAACCCCCAACTTCAAGTGGTATGCTAAGAATTCTAGTTGGCTGCCACTGTGTTCCTGCTGTATCAGGTGTAGTCTTTCAAAGTTACTTTAAGATCTTTCACTAATACGAATGGCTGAAGAAGGATTCGGCTGGCCTCTCCATGCAGTCGCCAATGATGATGTCCTGATTCAGTACTTACCATGAATGGCTTGCACACCTCAGAATGCTTCTGATGGTGTCTTTGCAGCTATCAGCCGCACATGATTTATGGATTGCGACACAGCAATCTACCACTCCTTCTCCTCCCAGAACCATGACCTCTGATGCCATATGGAACATGTATAGTCCCTGGAGGCCAAACCGGGGGCATTCACTACCGTGTGGAACAATGAGCTGTCAGAGGCGGAAACTTGGTGTTGCCAGTTGGAGACGTTTTTTCGATTGATGGCTTGTCTCGGTGCAGGTGGCAATGGGGGTGGAGGATGGTCCATTTGAAGATTCCACCATGAACAGCAGCAGGCTCCATTGTTTACCGGGGACCTCAAGTTGTAGACTGTCAACAGGTTCCTTTGCGAGGTCGAGCACTCAGTAAGCCCACATCTAGGGGCAATGGGTACCATGCAGTCAGACAGGCACATCAATTCTGCCTGGTGATTACTGGATCCTGGGACATATAGTTGTTTTGCATTCTGGATTCATCAGCAAAGTGTCACCGACATTCTTCCCGCAGACGGCTCTGATGGAACCATGACATTGCTGCTGTTTGAGCCTGCGTTTTGCCATCATATTTTCCCAGAAGTGGCTATTACTGCTGTTCGAAAGGAGATCCGCAAACTATGCTATTCTCGAGTGGTTCAAGAAGTTGTGCACTGTAAGAAGTGATTTTCAGGGGAGATCGACAGGTTGCAAAAAGAGACTACAATGATGGACAAGGATCCACAGTCCGACGAGTACTATTTCACACTGCCTGACGGGATCGCAGTGCAGATCATCACCTGAGCCAGCATGCAAATGAAGCTACATCTGGCTACCCCTTTCATGTTGGCCAACGCTATGGACTCGTCAGGAAACACATATTCTGTCATGTGTAATCTACCACAGGTTTTATGGCCGACTGTAACCTCCCGTAACACCGATAACACCACAAAATGAAAAACACCCCAGAGCTGTTTTCGGTAACGCACGATAATCCACTTGTGATTTCCCAATAGCATACCTGAATCATTACTGTAATGCAACTGTACCGCTTGCAATATATACTGCATTTTATGGATAATACTATATATTCAAGAGTTACTTCTTTATTTACTACTCTGTCAAGTGTACACTCTGACTCTCATAACTCCAACACGCTCACTCCCACAACTCTGAAATGCTCACTTTAAGAACTGTGACATACTCGGTCCCACTACAACTCCGACATGCTCACTCTCACCTCTCTGACATTGTGGCTTCGCTGGGAGCAGGGTGGAAGTGGTGAATCTGGCTTCGCTGGGAGCAAGCTGGTAGCGGTGGAATGCTCACTCTCACCTCTGACAATCTGGCTTGGCTGGTAGCGGTGAAATGCTCACTCTCACCTCTCTGACAATCTGGCTTCGCTGGGAGCAAGCTGGTAGCGGTGGAATGCCAACACTCTCCTCTGACAATCTGGCTTCGCTTGGAGCAAGCTGTGAGCGGTGGATCTGGCTTCGCTGGTAGCAGTGGATCTGGCTGCGCCGGGGGCAAGCTGGTAGCGGTGGAATGCTCACTTTCACCTCTGACAATCTGGCTTTGCTTGGAGCAAGCTGTTAGCGGTGGATCTGGTTTCGCTGGGGGCAAGCTGGTAGCGGTGGAATGGTCACTCTCACCTCTCTGACAATCTGGCTTCGCTGGGAGCAAGCTGTTAGTGCTGGATCTGGCTTCGCTGGTAGCGGTGGATCTGGCTTCGCTGGGAGCAAGCTGTTAGTGCTGGATCTGGCTTCGCTGGTAGCGGTGGATCTGGCTTCGCCGGGAGCAAGCTGTTAGCGGTGGATCTGGCTTCGCTGGGAGCAGTGGATCTGGTTTCGCTGGGAGCAAGCTGGTAGCAGTGGAATTCTCACTCTCACCTCTCTGACAATCTGGCTTCGCTGGGACCAAGCTGGTAGCTGTAGATCTGGCTTCGCTGGTAGGGGTGAAAGTAGCATCGCTGGGAGCGAGCTGGTAGCGGTGGATTGGGCTTCGCCAGTAGAGGGGTATTACATTATTTCGTAGGAGAATAATCAAACAGTAAAATACCCGATGCTGGTGATTGTGATAGTGCTGATGCTGATGGTATTGATGGTGAGAGCGGTAACGGTGATGGTGGTGGCGAAGATGATTGAAAAAAGGGGGTTGATTGAATGCCTGCAGTATGAGAAATTCGCATCATTCTGTAATTCGATATTACATATGGTAACACCTGCATAACATTCCCATAGCTCTGCTCTAATGGCCAACGTACAGGGTAGTCAGTCATAATCTATTGGTAGCAACCGCAACACAGTGTAAACGGGGATATTGTATCCCGGTTATGGTTGCACAGAAGGTTTTCCCGACGGAGATGGTCAGTGAATTCTCAGAAAGTAGGACTTCACATCCGGCTATCATACCTATGCCAGTGAAAAATGGTGCCAACTTTCTCCTGCCTAGTGTAGCTACTGTTTCAATGCCTGTCAGTCCGGAGCCAATGGATCTTACAATAGCTCACACCAACAGAAGACACTACAGCTGTAGCTGTTCTGGACACGGTGCATCGGATTGTGTGACTCAGGACATGTGGCAGCACAGCCTACATTATCAAAAATTACATGTCCTTCATTAAATTTATTTAGTGAATTGAAGCCGCAAACTGGAAAAAATGAAATCAAGGTTTCCCTGAAATATGGCATTGCCTTAACATTCCAGAGTGTTCTGTGAATTCTCGCAATGCTTTTTTCAAGCGTCATGACCAGTGTACCCACTGTTGCAACTGTGACAATGAGCACTTGATGAACGGTTCCCACGTCGGTTGGCACCATCACAAATCATATCTTGGGATGCTCGTACGTCATGCAATTAGAGTTGTGCTTGCGATGATGATAGTACTAGGTCCGTACGTTCAACCAAGTATGTAGTTCTTGTTTTTAACGACCCTCATAGCTTATCATGACCAATCATAGTGACCATGCAGAAGTGTTTCAGGATATTTAATTTGTTCATACAAGATCGTGCAGTACATTGCAGTTGTTCAACCGTCGCGGGAGGGTAATTCATCATCGTGATTATCATTTCACACGTTTGGGATCAGACTTCAGCAAACCATCAGTTCCATTAAGTTTGCTACCATTATGATATATCAACGAAACCTAGAATAATATAGCACCCAAAGGAAATCCTGAATACAATTGCTGACAACATTCCAAACCTCCAAGCAACATCTCCCACTCTATGATCGGGGTTGCATTGTCTGGTCCCGGACTCTCAACGCACGTGATGTTCGTGATATCATTGCTGTTGCTGTTGCTGTCGCTGCAGGGGATGGTCTGCCTGCTGCTGGCGATGGCAGACCTGCCCATAGGCAGAACACCTGAGAATTGCAAGCTAGCATCAGTAGCAGCAACAAAGCTGCTGAGATGATTGAAAGATTTGTTGGGCTGCTCTATCAGCTCCACTGGGATGTAATCAAGAAGGTCCTCATCAAAAGCTTCCCTGATCGTTGTGAGGTTATGCCATTGCTGGGTCCAAACCAGTTGAGTGGATCTTTCGGCGAATCATGCTGTAGGCATTTGCTATCTTTTTGGCCTGAACCACTACCAATGCAGAGCTGAATTCCGCTCCTAGACGAAGAAATGGAGCTGTGCATGCATTTTTGACTGCGTGATCAATGTTTCTTGTATCGCACCGATGTTGTGCTACACCTCCTGTTCCAAACTCTGGTGGGACCGTTAACTCGCCTGTGTTCCATGCTGACAGACAATGATGGATGGCCGTCGAGGTGAGGGTAATGAATGTTGGGTTGATTTTATCAATCAATGATCTATCTTTCATTCCCATTTGTCATATGCCATAGAAGTATGTCTGGTTAATATGATCAACAAATTGAGTTGCAGCAACTCGAAACTTGCACTCCTAAATTGATCTTCAAGATACTGATTCAACAGGAAGGGAACTGTGAACTTACCTCACGAACATTTGTGGGGCATGTAAACCTGTGCATGGCCAATAGCCAGGCAACAATTTTCCAGATCTCTGTAGGCAACGTTATTCCAGATCCGTAATAACAGTCAAGAGAAGTATTGCAGTGGTATACCATTGCCGCACAGGAGTAAATAATTTTTCTGAGGGCCTGATGCAGAATTCCAGTGATGAAAACAATTGTTGAGATGATTCATTTACCACTGAAATGTACGCACGTGGTGGGTCTGAGATTCACTGGGCTGCATCAATCCTGGTGATATCCTCATACCACCAACTATGATTCTGGGTGGTCCACACCTCATTTGAGGCAAAGGGATTCACACACATCGCATAATTGATTGTTATGGGCTTCACACATGCCATGACCATTGCCGGAATGCCTGCAAGAGTCATCTGGGGGTCATATGCTGCGCTGACAATGCGGCCTATCAGGTCGTCAACACAGAGCTCATATCTCCACAGATTTCGAGTTGTCCATGGAACCAATTGCTGCCTGGCTTAATTTGAATACTTCCACCAGTAAATATATTCATCAGCGGGCGGATTCAATGGTTTACACGCATAATTGAATTCCTTCCTCGATGCCAGCCACACAAGCTCGGGTTCATCCTACTCCTGTGAGACAGTATAGACTGCCCAACACTCAGGATGTAGGGGTTGTACCCAAGAAGGTGTTAATTGAGTTGCTGGGACTCGTGTTCCAAGTTTCGACCAGAAGGAGACTTTCGATGGCCACTTGCAGATTGCACTCCTGGATGGTTGCCGATGATGCTATAAATAGGATTCTGAACCTGCATCTCGACGATCATTGTAATTGTCAGATATTCTGATGAGATCGTCATTGAGATTCTTGCCATGGATAATTTGTCCGCTTCTCTTTTTGCTTGATGGATGAGGAGGAGGGGGAGACTTGCAGTGGCTGCATGTCATGATTTAAAAAGGCGGAGAGTGATTTGTATGAAAAAATACTGGAGTGACTAAAGAAAATGTGAATGAATGCATAGTAAATGAATTACAGTGTTGTGTTAAGGAAAGAAAGCGTTGATAGAATTGAAACCATCATCACAGTGCATCATTTTATCCTGTTGACGATTCCAGGATCTCGGCTTCTCCAGCCACCCACACTTCAAACTCCTTGGATACATGGCAACTTTGAACTAAGAATGACAGGTGAGAAGAATGCCACAGGGTTGTTGATTGGCATCTTTTGGAAAAAATCATTATCGCAATGAGCTAAAAAGCGTTTGTGTTTCACAAATCATTTGGGTTAACATATGCTGGGTACAGATACTGAACTACCGATCACATGATTGCATTATACTGAGTCCAAATGCTGCCACTATGCCTTTCCCCAAAACAAACGTCTCAACAATTAATCCCAACCTCAAGGCCTCTCAACACAGCCTTTCATGCATGAATATGACCGATGTAATAATAAAATAAACAAAACACGTAGAAGAGACCCAAAACCTCACCAAGAAACTCCAAATTAGCACGCATCCGTCCACCCACCAATGTGCCAGAAACATTCCCAATGACTACACAAATGTTTGCACAACTGTCCTGCCAGTTCATTCCATCCTCACAATGTCTAATTTGCAGCTGCGCAGCTCCCTGTATGGTTCCTATTGGCCAGAGAGCCTGCGGCAGGAGGATTAACAATATCACCATGCTCGTGTAGCCAAGCCACTTCCTCATCAGCAACAAAGACTTGCTTGTAATCAGCAATTGGATCGAAAGCACAGTTTTGGAAGACTTCAATGTATCACTGGTGTTTGGTGAGCCTGCTTTGAAGCTTCTTTTCGAACTTCGGGAAGCCTGATTACGTCCTCCGGAACCTTCTTGAAGTTAAGCGCCGTGTCTCAGCATGATCATCCAATTCCTCCCATATCTTGTAAATCATATCCTCGGCTGGAGGTGGCAGGATGTCATCCAGAGGGAGGTAGCTGCAGGCACTGTGCGTAGGCCTCTGGGCATCTGATGTGCTGTGGGCTTGTTGGCCAAGATGAACCACACTAAAAAGCTCTGTGTTGTTTAATTCCCACCCTGCCTTTGCCCATCCAGCAGCAGTATTGATGTTGATGGTTGGGGTATTATTTCAGGTGTGCTGACCACCATCCCCATTTGACTCCTCCCAGAAGCCCCTACCATCTCGGATTTTTTGGCAGTGGACTGGCAGACTGGTGATTGTAGAATTCCCAATTGACAAAATGGTCATATCGACAATTGTTGTAACTATTCGAAGTATTGATTCTTCATCTCCTGGCCAGTTCAATGCGAATAGCTGAGTGTTGTTTTCACCAACCCCCTTCCCAGCAATGTCGAGATACACACTGGTGATGGTAAAGCTCAATGGCTTCAGAAGGAAATAGGTCATGAAGTGGCGAAACACCCTTATCGGCGTATTCCGGTGACCCGAGGTTTCTTCCTTGTTGTCTTCGGTATCTAAACATCATCAGGAAGAGCAACACATGCATTGGGGCGACGAAATACATACCAACGTGCACGACCTTCCACATCCAAGTTGTGGTTTGGTCAATCCTAGTATGTCATCGGCGAACGCCAACCTCAGTGAACTCATCCAGTGCTGCCTTCAGTTTCTGATCCTCCACCACAATCTTATCTGCCATGTATCATATACAAAGCGGCCATTCAGATGCCAGATCACTGAATGGTGTAACGCAATGATCAAGTTGGAGATCCCAGTGCTCGGGGCCGGCACCTTGCTTGTTGCTGATGCTCTTCGACTGGGAATTCTCCCAGATCAGCTCCCTCACTCTATGATCTTTCCATTATCTTGTCAAGTAACCCTTCTCCGGCCATATCCCATGGTTTCTGCTGCCCATTGGCAGACTGCAACGCTGAGGTTCTCGGCACAGATGCGGACTTGTAGAGTCAGCATATGGATTGTAGTAGCATCTGCGATGACTGATTTTGGCAACCAGAAGGGATCACATTACATTTTGGGTACTCAATGGCGGTCAATGGTTGAGTGCTGGGTATCAAATGTTTGTCACTGTGAACAATTGTCAAGAGTATTGACAACATGGTCAAGGGTAAGGCGATGCGGTAGCAGAGGTTTGTAGGGTGTGTCAAAGGTTCTGGAGATTGTCAGTAAAGTGGGCAGGCAAGGAGAATATATAAGTGGGCTTGGAGGGGTTCTCTTGATCTGGTGACATCATCTTAGCTGCAATTCAGCTAGGAAATACTTTGCTTAGCATCATCTAAGCACCCTGATTCGTCGACTGAACACCTAAGTCTATCACAAAGATATCTTAACGCATGCTCTGCAGTCATATCTGACGTATCTGTTCTTGCTTCAGTTCTTGTACCCCGTAATGATGTCGCTGGGTTGGCATCCAAGGAGAATACACCGTTCAGGTATTGTACGAACTGAATAAACAGTGACAACCATGAATCAGGATGTGGGCATAGGAGGGTGTTGGAAGGGTGCAAAACGATCGCCATGACGAGCCGAATGCAGATGCGGCATGCTTTGATTGTTAGAAGTGATGTTGTAAATCGGAAAGTGATTAAACACTATGCAATCATGTCAAGGAGGATGAGAGAAATCCTCCGTGAGTAGTAGGACCCTGTTTTGGAAAATGTCAATTGAGGTGTAGCTTGCTCCAACAGCCAGTCAGCTTGCAATGGTATGAGCAGCTAAGGACCCATCGAGACACTTCTTTAGGTAATTGCGACATTTCATCTCGATAATGAAATATGGATATTCGTCAACAGTGTCTTTGCTGGGTGAAGCCATTCTCCTACATTGGCGCATACATGACTAACCTCTGTAAAGACCACAAAGAAAGGATAGAATACTTATCAGCTGAACAACTGCCAGATGATCATGTAGCAATCAACCAGGATAGTATTCTACTTCCATTCGTTCATGATCTGCAGCACAACCGTGGGCATCACCCTTCCGATGATGATTGCAGTGAAGCAGAACTGGACAGCAAAAATGCATGCATCGATCGAGAGCAACCTCCAGCTCAGACTCTTATTCATGGTACTCCACACTCGGACAACCGGCTAGGTGGAAAGTGTATTGATAAGAAGTCCTTCGAAATTTTTGACACTGGAATAGACCTGTGGACAGCATTGTCATGCGAGGAGGAGTATCGATTAGCGCACTGGCGTGCCAAACACAACTTGAGTAGAGCTGCTATCATTGAACACTCTAGGAACCCTGCATTGGCAACCGTCGGCAACTTCACTTCTACCCACACCGTATTCGAAAGGTTCATGAAAATGTACCATGTAATGCGCATCGACTCTTGCAAATTGGGCAATTATGTTACAATCATTTGGCTGATCCAAACAACCTTTGCGATGATGATTACACGCGTTTCTTTTACCGCAATCCTGCTGATTGCATAGAGTTTGTCATGCAACAGCCTGCATTTAACGAACATATGTTGCATGCTCCAGCAAAGCATTTCAATGATGCTGAGGAACATATCTACTCAGAGGTGAAATCAAGCAACTGGTGGTGGAATGAACAGGTACTTTAGTCGAATTTCGGCAGAGCTATGATGATGGTGACCTCTTCAATGACTATGGTGGCTGCTTGGAGCTACGATTGCGACTTCATTTAGCAGTTCAGACCAGACGCATCTTACAAGCTGTTTGGGTGACAGGTAGAAATGACCTGTATATTTGACTCTCAGAAACATCGACTCAATGATTAGATCAAGACCAGTGAATCTTGCTAACCTCCTTGTTGCCCTGCTTTATGTTCCTCCCAAATCTCACTTTAAGGGACATAGAAAAACAACTGCGGTCAAGGAACAACAAATCCACAATCAAGAGGTTTTGAGGAAGGTGTTCAAGTTGATTTTTAGCCCTCTCGACGCACGGTTCAACACACGAACGCTTTGGGTTTGGGTGGACGGTCGGATGCGGCAATGTTATCCTTTCATCTGTTCATGGACGGCTGAATACTTCGAAGCCATTCGCATCCAATCTATCCAGCAGCCTCACAGCCACGTGTGCAAAGCACCAATATTGCCGTTTGCAGAAGGGAATTCATCATCGTGGCAATTACGAGACCATCGGCTTTACTTCCAAAAGATGATAGTCGCAACTCAGGGAGATGAGATGGAGAGATGGGAAGTAAGACATTATCTGGAAGATTGAGCGGTGGGAACCTCAGAAGGGGTCTTCTGGAATAATAAATGCATCTCCGCGACGACAATTAGCATAGTAGATATCTTTCATGACATCTATCTTGGTATGCTCAAGCATCTGATGGACTGGGAAATGTTCTTCCTCAAACAACATTCTAGGATCGATGAATTCAACCAGCTGTGGTCGATGATGCCTCCATAGTCTGGTTTCGCTCGATTCAACAAGCCATACGTCAGGAAAAACATTTTCTGTCACGTGTAATCTACCAGTGGCTATATGGCCTACCGTAAGCTCCCGTAACACCGATAACACCACATAATGAAAAACACCCCAGAGCTGTTTTCGGTAATGCACCATTATGCACCTGTAATTTACCGATAGCATAACTGAAATATTACTATAATGCAACTGCAGCGCATGTATTGTATACTGCAATTTATGGATAATACTATATATTCAAAAGTTACTTATTTATATACTACTCTGACATGTGTACACTCTGACATACTCGCTACCACTCCAACTCTGACATGCTCACATTCACCACTGATCTGCTCGCTCACACAACTCTGCCACATTCACTTTCCTACCTCAGATATGCTTGGTCTCACTGCTCTGACATGCTCACTCTCACCTCTCTGACAATGTGGCTTCGCTGGGAGCACGCTGGTAGCGGTGGAATGCTCACTCTCACCTCTGACAATCTGGCTTCGCTGGTAGCGGTGGAATTCTCGCTCTCACCTCTGACAATCTGGCTTCGCTGGGAGGCAGCGGTTAGCGGTGGATCTGGCTTCGCTGGGAGCAAGCTGGTAGCAGTGGAATGCTCACTCTCACCTCTCTGACAATCTGGCTTCGCTGGGAGCAAGTTGTTAGTGGTGGATCTGGCTTCGCTGGTAGCAGTGGATCTGGATACGCTGGTAGCAGTGGAATGCTCGCTCTCACCTCTGACAATCTGGCTTCGCTGGTAGCGGTGGAATGCTCACTCCCACCTCTGACAATCTGGCTTCGCTGGGAGCAAGCGGTTAGCGGTGGATCTGGCTTCGCTGGGAGCAAGCTGGTAGCGGTGGAATGCTCACTCTCACCTCTCTGACAATCTGGCTTCGCTGGGAGCAAGCTGGTAGTGGTGGATCTGGCTCCGCTGGTAGCAATGGAATGCTCGCTCTCACCTCTGACAATCTGGCTTCGCTGGGAACAAGCTGTTAGTGGTGGATCTGGCTTCGCTGGTAGCAGTGGATCTGGCTTTGCTGGTGGCAGTGGAATGCTCGCTCTCACCTCTGACAATCTCGCTTCGCAGGGAGCAAGCTGTTAGCGGTGGATCTGGTTTCGCTGGGAGCAAGCTGGTAGCGGTGGAATGCTCACTCTCACCTCTCTGACAATCTGGCTTCGCTGGGAGCAAGCTGTTAGCGGTGGATCTGGCTGCGCTGGTAGCAGTGGATCTGGCTTCGCTGGTAGCAGTGGAATGCTCGCTCTCACCTCTGACAATCTCGCTTCGCAGGGAGCAAGCTGTTAGCAGTGGATCTGGCTTCGCTGGAAGCAAGCTGGTAGCGGTGGATTGGGCTTCGCTTGTAGGAGGGTCTTACACGATTTCGTGGAAGAATAATCGAACATTAAAATACCCGATGCTGGTCATTGTGATGGTGGTGATGGTGTTGGTGGTGATGGTGATGGTGATGGTGTTGACGGTGATGGTGGTGATGATGATGGTGGTTGTGGAGATGACGATTGAAAAAAGGGGGTGGATCTATTGCA
>Ga0307512_10002301_pt1 | contig 24678 bp, 27 predicted proteins | sample 14_EM_MG_FD_200267 | JGI IMG/M metagenome (GOLD analysis project Ga0307512, IMG submission 200267) | Populus trichocarpa ectomycorrhiza microbial communities from riparian zone in the Pacific Northwest, United States - 14_EM | ecosystem: Host-associated > Plants > Roots > Unclassified | place... | reverse complement strand
TTGGTGAAAATTGCTGCGACAACATCGCTACTATGTCCTAAAAATGAGCGTCAACGGAGCGTCAACGATTTTTGGCTTTCCATCATAGCAAATGCAAGGGCTGCGCTGCGACGTTAAGCCATAATCGAACTATTGGCCGCCTTTCTAGGCGAAAATGGTTGAGACAACGTCGCTACTATGTCCTAAAAATGAGCGTCAACGGAGCGTCAACGACTTTGGGCCTTGCATCTTGGAAAATTCAAAGCCTGTGCGGCGTGATTAAGCCATAATCGAAATAGCGACCGCCTTTCTAGGCAAAAATGCTGTCAACAACATGTTCACAATGCTCTACAAATGAGCGTCAACAGAGTCTCAACGATTTTAGGCCTTCCATCTTGGAAAATCAACACGCGGTGCGACATACTTGATCAATAATTGAACTATCGGCCACCTTACTAGTCAAAACAGCTTGCGACAAGATCGTAACCATGTCCCAGAATGAGCATCAACGGAGCGTCAACAATTTTTGATCTTGCATCTTGGATAATCTAACGGCAATGGAACGCAGATAACCCACAATGAACTTATCGGCAGCCTTTAATGGCAAAAATGCTAGTGATGATATCACATCCACCTCCTACAATTGAGCACCCACAGAGCATCAACAATTTTTGTGGAGGCTCAGAACGCTATACAGCAATGTACTGCATTGTGGTGTTCCTAAATCAGGTTTTACCCGGTCAGTCTTTGCAATCTGTCCTTGTATACAACTTCACAAATATGCATGCAATGTCTTACAGATCTGATTTTTTTGCTTGTAGCTGTAGTCAGTATTTAAGAACCCGCAGATTGCTATACTATAACGTTACTTTCGGCAGTCTTTCGAGTCTGATTACCCAGCATTCTAATTTTTACCACCATGTCGGATTCACAATCTTTGAACACCTCTTTGCTCGAGGTTATGATCTCTTCCAAAACGAACGTGTCTTTATTCGTGATTTGAGCGACCTTACTTTGCAAATCATCTTCGATGCATGGTGGGCTTCAATGAATATAGGCTTGAAGCGGCCTATTGCCTGGAATAATTCTAGACATGCGCCTTCGTGGCGATTCTATTTACACTGTGGAATGGTGGAGAACGGCTGCCCTGGCATCATATGTATCGTTTGTCATCAAGTTCTTCGCCATCCATCAGAACATGGGACCAGCTCAATGGGGAAACACTTGCTGGCAAAAGCTCACATCGCAAAGTTGAACGAATTAACAGAGTCAGAGGTTACTGAATTGACTAGTTCGACGGTCGATGAAACAGCTTTGGCCATCCTGACGAGGCAAGGAAGTCGAGGAATCTCAATAGTAAGTTGGCTGAGTCAAGTCATATTCGACATCCAGGTAGTTCCATATTGAATGGAATGACAGACAAAACGTTCCAAACTGGCAGCTAAGGACTTTGAAACTTCCGAATTTCACCATGACACATGGAACCGATACCTCATGTTAGGATTTGTTCCGGCACATGTTCCACGGAATGCAATATCAAATCTTGAGCTACGACGGTCATGTAAGGCATTACGCAATGACCTAGTGCTAACGTCTGCTACGACCCTGAGAAATATTTGCCGGAGAGAAAATGCACTGACTGTGGATGCACTTAAGAAGCAATTGCCGTTACAAAATAAACTCAGTTTAGCTTTGGACGTATGGACAGCAACAAACAAATTGGCCATGAGGTCGGTCATTGCTTACTATATGGATCGAAATGGGGCATTGCGTGAAGTTCAACTCGCTTTCGATGAGGTTGATCGCCTGTTCTGTTCCTGTTTCGAAAGCAAATTCAGGATGATAGGTCATGGGCCAACATACTGGAGCAAGGCTAGCCGTTCATTTCAAGGACGTGCTGGATCGTTTTGAGCTTACTGACGGCCGTTTGCTTAGTATTACAACTGATAATGCATCCTCAAATTACTCGATGACATGCGAGCTACATTCAACACTTGAGGCCTCTGGAATCGAGTGGCCGGCATTGAGGAACCACATACCATGCATGGTGCACATCATACAACTTGCTTTAGGTGCATTCATGAGCAGTCTCGGTGTAAAAGGTTGGACCAAGTCTTGGGAAGCCCATGAGCGCGATCAGCAATTTGGAGAGAATGAAAGCATAGACATTGGGAAGATTCAAAGACTTCGAAAAGAGGGCAATGCAAGGATCAACAAGGTGTCCGCCATGAGACCAGGTTTAGCAAGGATAATTGAGAAGTACGTATTTCATGATATTTTGAAAGTCCTGAGTCTAACCTTCATATAGCAGAGAATGCTTGGTGTATTAATTACGCTAACACCTGGTCGCCGAAACGAGTTCATTGACTGTGAAAAAGCGAAAGTCCGCATTGCAGTACTTCCGATTATGGAAGTGAAGACACGTTGGAACTCTACACTGGAGTTGCTCGAACGCGCCTACCGTTTACGGGAATTCACCCGCGAGTGCCTTCAGTACCCAAAATACAGTGAATACCGGCCGCTATTCACAACTCAGGAAGAATGGACGATAGTCAAGTATGTCATGGAAGTATTGAGGCCATTTCGGTATTGGACCCTTTGGATGTCAAAGAGGCATACAGTCACATTGCATCCCGTTATCACAGTGTACAATGACATGTTCGATCACATGGATGGTGTGATGCGAGCTCTGGCCAAGAAGAAGACTCAATGGAAAGAAGACTTGTTCTTCACTGTGAAGTTAGCTCAACAGAAGCTTTCCAAATACTACTCCGAAGTGACTCGAACGACCAGCATGCTTCTTATTTCCATACTCATTCTTGATCCTTTCCGGAAGTTGCGATCGTTTAGAAAGTTGGACAAGGGAATGAATATTAATCCTGAGGACGGGACATCCTACACTACACAATACCAAGAGGCCTTTCTGAAGGATGTGGAGAATGAATACGGCGCCAAACATCGACGTCTGCCGGTCAATAAACTCGAAACCGTACCAAGCAGCAATCTCCTCCCCTCTGCAACGGCTTCAGGGTCCTATCAATCATCCTTTGTTCCATATGATTTGTCTAGCGATGATGAGGAATACTTAACGCCTAAGAATGTGCCTGAGACGACACCCGGATGAAGTGATCCCGCAGCCCGTTTATTGACTGCCGCCAGGCTCTATTTGAATTCGCCGCCTGAAGCACCAAAGAACTGTGGACAAATCAATTCAAATCTCAATGATTACCACTCGGACCCAATGGAGATTAGCAGTACATGTTGGATACCGGACATAGCCGATTGGTGGCGCCAACAGGAGGAAACTCACTCAAAGTACGCCGATCTCACCACTGTGGCGCGGGACAAATTCTCTATCATACCACATGGTGTCGGAGAGGTGGCCAGTTTTTCCCTTGGCCGAGATGATATTGGCTGGAGGCAATCAACAACCACAGGGGAGACCGTTCGCGAAAAGGTCGTCGTAAGGCAGTTTGCTCGAGCCAATAACGGGATTTTGGCAGGAACTGACCCAGAATTGAATACCACGAACACAGAAAACGACCCGGAAAGGAAGAAAGAGCCGGAGGAAAGGAAATTGCACAGAATGGCCAAGGTTCACGACTCTTTGGAGATGTGGCAGGGCAGCCAAAACGTACATGCTACCCAGAAGGAATCTCGCGCTGAAAACAAGCAGATAACCGCCGTGGGATACATTTCAGATACAGAAGAGATCGTCAAAGCATCCTGGTCACTCTTTCAACATGATGGTGCCGCTGCATTTAAATTGTCAGAAAGATCACCTTTGCCACCAGCTTTGTCTGCAAAGGACCTCCCTGGAGGAAGAACTCAAATCTTAAATGTCCGCCGAATCCGGAAAATCAACCATCACCCAGTCGAAACCGATGACGATGGCGCAACCCAAAGCATTTCGGACACCGATGATTGGCTTAACTGTAATGGCGACTTGGATAATCCAAATGACAGTGAAGAGGATTGTGCAGCGGACAATGAATCCGATATAGAGCACAACAATGGCATCGAGGATCCGGAATGCCCAGAGTAGCAGGATGTGAGCGCCGCGCCAAATGTGCCCTGATTGGTTCGGCCGACACGGAAGTCAAAGAGACAGGCTGAAAAGGTGTTAGTGACTGTCAATGCAGTTGAAACGTGGAGAAATAAAGGAGGAAAGAAAAAGTAGGACAGGATCCGTCAATGGTTCACCAGCTTTATGTAGCTTGACCGAGAGTTTCAGTTACAGATGTATTATGGGCGAATGGTAAGAAGTACCTTGTGAATATCGGTTCATAAATAGATGCATAGCAGGCGCAATGAATCTTTTGGCATGAATCTTTTGGCATGATACATCATTTTTAGTCGTGTGAGAGTGAACAGTGCAACATGATTATGCCCCTTGGCTTTTCCACAGGGCCGAGTCTTATTCAAACAGAAAGACAATCGATAAAGTCAAATGAGGATGAAAACAATTATCGACAGCAGCAGATGATGAATGGACAATACATTAAAATGAGCGTCAATGGGGCATCAACGATTAGTGGTCATGTAAGTACCGTAATTCACCAGTGACTTGGTCGTTGTTATGCATAACTGACGTAATGGCCGCTTTTATTAGCAAAAGTGATAGCAACACGGTCACAGCCCCATTCGTAGCATGAGTGTCAACGGAGCGTCCACGATTTGTGGTCTTGTAAGTACGGTAATTCACCAGTGACTTGGTCGTTGTTATGCATAACAGACGTATTGGCCGCTTTTATTCGGCAAAAAGGATAGCAACACGGTCACCACCCCATTCTTAGCATGCGCATCAACGGAGCGTCAACGATTGGTGGTCTTGTAAGTACGGTAATTCACCAGTGACTTGGTCGTTGTTATGCATAACCGACGTATTGGCCGCTTTTATTGGCAAAAAGGATAGCAACATGGTCACCGCCCCATTCTTAGCATGAGCGTCAACGGAGCGTCAACGATTATTAGCTTTGCATCTTGAGTAAGTTATGTTCCGATTGATTGCGGACACCCATTCATGAGATATTGGCAGCCTTTACTGGCAAAACCAACAGCGACATGCTCCCTGCGGCATCCTCAACATGAGCCTCAACGGAGCGTCAACAGTTTTAGGACTTGCATATTTCGTAATCAAGGCGTCGCGCGGATCTTCACGCTCATAACTGTAATATTGAATGCCCTGCTAGGCAAAAATACCATATATCGAAGGTGAAACACAGATACCAAATTAATCGACATTGCAAACTGCTCAACAAGCAAAAGAACGTTGTTGGTTGCTGTAAATGCGATTTCGATAAGATACTATTTACACACTGCAAATTCAAGAGCCATATATGAATCTATCGATGGACCCGCCGGGCGACCCGCTAACAACCCGCCCAATTCAGATGGGTGGGGAGTTTACCATGGAACCGTACCCAAGTAGGCAGTTCGGGTTTATTGATGACCCGGACCAACAATTTGGCAACAGTTTGGTTTGGACCCGGACCAGGACCCAAAGTGACGGTCCGGAACCGTTACTAACACTACTTACCGGTCACCGATTGAGCCGCTGAGCACTGACAGGTAATCAGTCACCCATTCAGCCGCTGAGCAGAGATTGGCATTCAGATTGTATCTCTTCGAGCTCCATTGATGGAAATCGGTTCACATAATCTATCTTAAGATACCGTTTTTGGCAGCCCTAACATACATGTTGGTCAAAATGTAGTTAAGTCTGCATTAGAAGCTGTGTGAATGTAAGCTTATACGAGGAAGGGCGGTATAAGTGTGAGCGGGAGTTGCCGGTCATCTGCAGAATCGGTGAGCAGAAGCTGTCTTTTGAGGTTCACTCTCTCACGCTGCAGCACAATTATGGAGCCTGAACAACAGAAGCTAGTGTAGGATCTTGGAAATGTACGGTCCGAACACGCTTCTTGGTCAAAATTCAGTTAAGTGTGGTTACATATCGCCCAGGGCTGTGCATCCACGGTAAGCGTGTGATGGACACCTTCCTCCAAAGGATAGTTTGACACAGGGGATGACAGTTATGGCAGTTAACATCAGCAAAATGTATTTTAGTCACTGGAAGTCTCCAGGAGTGTCTGAGATGATGTGGAGTGTAAACTTAGATGCGTCAATTTCAGGAGAGTATGAGACCCTAGGAGGGCATTCCGGCCGGCCTTCGGAGTAAGTGGGATTTCTGATGCCTGGTGCAGGAGTACCATGGGAGTGATTTTGGTAAGTTTGAGAACACCTGGGTGCGCCGGAGAGAACTTTGGGTGCACCTGCGAGCACCTGCGAGCACCAGCGACAAGTCTGGGAGCGCCGACGACAAGTCTGGGTGCGCCGACGACAAGTCTGGGCGCGCCGACGACAAGTCTGGGAGTGCCGACCACAAGTCTGGGAGCGCCGACGACAAACCTGGGAGCACCTCGAATCACTGTAGAGCAGTTTGGGAAAAACATCTTCTTTGGGAATGCTGCTGGTGCGCCTGGAAATCATTGCTACTACTTATCATTCAACAATTTCTAAAACTCATGTATTCAGTTTGTATCCTCATCTATGTATTTATTTGGCAACCCATTCACACACGGTATATCTGGACTGGCTGCACCCGGTGCTTGAGAGCAATTTGAGGTGCGCCTGAAAATGACAATTGACTGAACTTAGAGATACACTCCAAGGCCGTGATCGAGCGAGTTTGGAGATGCACTTGCAGGCGGTAATCGAGCGTATTTGGAGATTCACTTGGACGCCGTGATCGGGTGAACTTCGAGGCCGTAATCGAACGAGTTTGGAGATACACTTGGAGGCTATGATCGAGCGAGTTTGGAGATACGCTTCAAGGCCATGATCGAGTGAGTTTGGAGATGCATCTGGAGGCCGTGATCGTGCGAATGTGGAGATACACTTTGAGGCCATGATCGAGTGAACATAGAGATGCACTCCGGGATCCTCATCGAGCGACTTTGGAGATGCACCTGCGTGCCATGATCGTACGAACATGCAGGCCGTAATCTAGCGAGTCAGGAGATACACTTGGAGGCCGTGATCAAGCCAGATTGGACGAGTACTTAGAGGGGGTAGATGGACGGCGCGCCGGGTTCTGAGACTTTCTATTCTTCACCTAGTTTGAATGCAACCGTGGGAATGTGACAAGGAGACCTTACCTTTGATTCTAGCTCTCACGGAGAGCTGGCTGATGGCAGTCAATCGTGTAGGGATGCACGCCGGACGCTGAAGCTAGATTCAGTGGTCAAATCGAAATCATCAAAATGATGGGAAGACAAACAATCTTGGGTGGATGCTGTACCCGGTGTATGCTGTACTCGGTGTATGCTGTACTCGGTGTATGCTGTACTCAGTGTGTACTCATGATCATGGCATGGAGAGATAGCGAGGGAGGACTTAACTTGGTGTACTGCGATGATGGTAGTGTTGTGAACGAGAAACAGAGAGATGGGGATGAAGATGAGAACGATGTGGAGGATACGAGCAGATACGAGAAATCAGGGGTATGACTTGCCTGATTGGGTTGGGAAGACCTCATATCGCTGTAATTACACGCCGGATCGGGACTCGTACCTGCTGTATTGGGGATGGTACGTTGACTCGCACTCAAAATTCTCTTAAGTCCCAGTTACTCATAATGATATCCCCCATCTTCTCTCATCTCTCTCTTTCTCGTCCTCATGTCTACCATCACCTAGCAACATGAAGTTAAGTCATCGCTCTCTATCTCTCCAGGCCATGATCAAGAGTTACCACCGAGTACAGCATACACCGAGTACAGCATACACCGAGTACAGCATACACCCAGTACAGCATACACCCAGTACACCATACAACCAGTACAGCATACACCCAGTACAGCATACACCCAGTACTGCAGTCACTGTGTACTGCATACACCACGTACTGCATCATCCCAAGATTGACTGTCTCCTGCTCCCAGCAAGTCTCCCATCTCTCGGCAGACCATGTTGTACTCAATTCTCTACATTCCCACACTCACGAGTTAATCAATGAATAGAGTATCAGCTCCCGTTGCGCCTCCCTGCCAAACTACCGCATCCACATTGACCGCCTCAAAGTACTCCACCAATCTCGCTCGATCACTGCCTCCAAGTGCATCTCTATACTCGCTCGATTATGGCCTCCAAACTCGCCCAATCGCGGCCTCCAAGTGTATCTCCAAACTTGCTCGATTATGGCTTGCAAGTTCGCACCATCACGGCCTCCAAGTGGATCTCGTAACTCGCTCGATCATAGTCTCCAAGTGTATCTCTAAACTCCCACGATCACGGCCTCCAAGTTCGCTCGATCACGGCCTCCAAGTTCACTTGATCACAGCCTCCAAGTGTATCTCTAAACTCGCACGATTACGGCCTCCAAGTGCATCACCAAACTCGCTCGATCACACCCTCCAAGATCATCTTTAAGGAGCGACGGCAGGTCTACGGAGATACAGGGGTGATGGAGGTCGAAAGAGTGATGGGGAGTATATATTCGCCAGACCCTGGAGTAGATAGACATCATCTCATTTCCATCTTATCTCCATCTCATCTAATCATACAATGACAATACACACTCTATCTTTCACAACCGTTGGTATCACTCGCTCTGTCCACGATATCGTGGATCCACATAATTGCGTGGGATCCTCAACGCCGGGTAGTATCATATGTTCCGACCCGATTCCTACGCTCCTGAAACCAGAACCGCTCTGTCTCATGAATTCCGTTTGGATGTCAAGAGTGGTGCGGTGGCGGAGTGTTGATGGTGGGCTCTCTGCCTTCTAGCTCCATTGTTGCATCTGAATGGCCTCCAAATGGTTCATCTCTAAAAGTTCTCTCAATGGGCGTATCCTGGTGCTCCTCCAATTATGCTCACGTACAATCTGCGGCCAAATTGACCGTATGTATATATAGAGAGACTTAAATAGTGCATGCCATATTATGATGTACCGAATCTTGTGACTGTAACAAAGATGAATATGATAAAACGAAATGCCTTGCGGTTATGTAAGAACCACTGCTGTGAGAATATGGCATCAAGTCCCCCGTGAGAATACGGCATCAAGTCTCCGGCAGAGCTGCGCAGCAGTCTTGGCCGCTCTGGAAGTATCCCACAGAGCTGCGCAACGGTCTCAGCTTCTCTCAAAGTGTCCCGCAGATTTGTGCAGAGGTCTCAGGAGGTCCAAAATTTGACTATCCTAGATGGACCATCCTGAATGCATCTCCATAACTGCAGGTGCCTTCAGGAGCACCTGAGAATGCTCTTGCAGAGTCTGAGAGCACTTTGCTTAGCTCCAGGGGGGTCTGGGGGCGTCTGGAAGTACTTAGGAGCACTGGTGAGGTCGCCCGGAGTGTCTGGCTGGATTGCGTGTGGCTTCCAGACCGAATCACATTTTGCTGATGACAGGCTGTTTCGAAGCAATTCATGTGAGCACCAAGGGAGGATCAAGGATTTTGGCCTTGCATCATGACAAATCCAAAGGGCTGCATGGCGACATTAACACATAACCTAACTATCAGCCGCCTTTCTAGCCAAAAATCCTTTTGGCGACTTTGTAGCTATGCCCTCAAAATGAGCGTCAACAGAGCGTCAACTATTTTAGTCCGTCCATCTTCGTGAATCAGGAGGCCGTGCGGCTACATTTACCATCAATCGAACTATTGGCCACCCTTCTGGACCAAAATGCTTATAGAGATGTCATACCTATGCTCTAACAATGAGCGTCAATGGAGCGTCAACGATTTTAGGCCTTCCATTTTTGTAAATCAAGGGTCCATGCGGCGACATTGACCCATAATCGAACTATTCGCTGTCGTTCTAGGCAAAAATACCTTCGTTGACACTGTATCCATGCCCTAACAATGAGCATCAACACAGTGTCAATGATTTTAGGCCTTGCATCTTTCTCAATCAAGGGGCCGTGTGGCGACATAAATCCATAATCAAACTATTGGCCACCTTTCTAGGCAAAAATGTTTTCTACGACATCGTACCTAAGCCTTAAAGATGATCGTCAATATAGTGTCAACAATTTTAGGGCTTCCATATGCGAAACTCAACGGGCTGTGCGACCAAATTATTTGGTAATAGAACTCTCGGCCGCGTTTCTACGCAAATGTGCTTGCAACAACATCGTAACTTTGTCCTAAAACGAGGCTCAAGATGAGCGTCAACAGAGCATCAACAGTGCGTCAACAGTGCGTGAACGATTGTTGATCATGCATCTTCGATAATCTAAGGGCAATCGGACGCAGCAAACCCTCAATAAATATATCCGCAGCCTTTTTGTGGCCAAAATACTAGCTACAATATCGCGTCCGCCTCTTACAATTGAGCGCCCACAGAGCATAAACAATCTTTGTGGAGGCTCAGTCAGCTACACAGCAGTGAAGTGCATTGCACTGATCCTAAATTGAGTTTTGCACAGTCAGTCTTTTCAATATGTCCTTTTATACAACTTCACAAATATGCATGCAATGTCTCACAGATCTGATTTGTTTTCTTGTAGCTCTAGTGTCAACATTTAAGAACCAGCAATCTGCTGGACTAAAACTTTTCTTTCGGCAGTCACTCAAGTCTTATTACCAAGCTTTCTTATTCCTACTGCCATGTCTCATTCACAATCTTTAAATACCTCAATGCTAGAGGTTCTGATCACTTCCAAAAATGAACGTGTCTTTATTCGGGATTTGAGCCACCATAATTTACAAATTGGCTTTGGCGTTGCGTGGGCTTTAATGGATGTAGACTCGAAACGTCCGATTGTTTGGAATTATTCTAGACATGCGCCTTCATCAGGTTTTTACTTGCACTGTGGAATTAAGGAGATCGGCAGCCCTGGAATCAAATGTATCGTTTGTCACCAAGTTCTCCGCCATCCATCCGAACATGGGGCAAGCTCAATGGGGAAACATTTGCCTACAGAAGCTCACATCGCAAATTTAAATGAATTAACAGAGTCAGAGCTATGTGAATTTACAAGTTCGATGGTAGATGACAGAGCGCAGGCCATCCTGCAGAGGCAAGGAAGTCGAGGAATTACAATAGTATGTTTGAAGAGGGAATTTGTCCTTGACATCCAGGTTGATCCATATTGACCGAAATGACAGACAAAAGGTTCCAAATTGGCAGCTAAGGAGTTTGAAACTTCCAAATTTCACCAAGACATGTGGAGTAGCTACATCATGTTAGGATTTGTTTCAGCTTATATTCCATGGAACGCTATATCAAATCTTGAGCTGCGACGGTCACCTAAGGCATTACGTGAGGACCTAGTGTGGCTGGCCGCTACGACCCTTAGCAACATTTAATGGAGGGAGTATGCACTGATCATGGAAGCTATTGAGAAGAAATTGCCGTCACGAACTAGGGTCGGTGTGGCTTTGGACGGATGGACATCAACGTACAAACTAGCCATATCGTCGGTCATTCCTGACTATATGGATGGACATTATGCAAAGCGTGAGGTTCAACTCGCTTCCAATGAGGTTGATCGCCTATTCTTTGCCGCTTTCGAAAGCTAATTAAGGATGATAGAGCAAGGGCCAACATACGTGGGTAACGCTAGCCGTACATTTGAAGTACGTGCTCGATCGTTTTGAGCTTACCGACACCCGGTTGGTTGCTATTACGACTGATAATGTTTTCTCTCATTACTCGATAACACACGAGCTGCAATCAACACTTCAGGCCTCTGGAATCCAGTGGCCGGCACTGAGGAACCACATACCGTGCATGGCGCATGACATACAGCTGGCTTTAGGTGCATTCATGAGCAGTCTCGGTGCAAATAGCCGCACCAAGTCTTGGGAAGCCGATGAGCGCGATCAGCAATTTGGAGAGAATCAACGCATACACGTTGGGAAGAGTCAAAGACTTCGAAAAGAGGGCAACACTATAATCGATAAGGTGTCGGCCATGTCACCTGGTTTTGCAAAGATCATTGAGAAAGTACGGATTTCATGATATTTTGAATATCCTGGAATTGACCGTCATATAGCAGAGAATGCTTACTGTATTGATTATGCTGACACCTGGTCGTTGAAACGAGTTCATTCACTGTCAATAAGCCAAGGTCCTCATCGGCGTACTTCCGATCAAGGATGTGAAGACACATTGGAACTCAACATTGGATTTACTCAAGCCGTGATGGCATGGCTGCACGTGACGTGTCCAGGGCTGGGGAATACCCGCATTATATAGTCGGATTGCCACGAGCCTTTGATCTCTAGCGATGATCTCACCTTAACCTACCTTTATACTTCTCCACAATATTGACATCCACGTTTGCTACCGTATCTACTGATATACCTTCCTACGAGGCCATACACGGGCTTATGCCTTTACACTATTATCGCTGTTTAATTTCAGATACGTTTCGCATACTGGATTCCATGAATTACCCCTATTGGACGCGTCACGACACGCTAACTACGCGCAAGATATAGTACAGATTTAAGGAGCACTGATTGCATCTGCAAAGTGTCTTGATATGTCTATTCAATTGAGGTTAACGGTATCAGATGATTTTGTGCGGATTTCCAAGGCCATTTGCCCAGAGACGCGTTGCGACACCTAAGGAGGAATTGTCCCGAATTCACAGCGAAACTTTGCAGAAGCAACTAGACTTGGAGAGTACACCCAATTGAGGTTAACAGTGGCAGAGACAATTCCGAGTTGATTCCAGAGGCCAGCGGGCCAGGAGACGCGTCAACTACCAAGTCAATCGAAGACCTGTTCAACAGATTCATATAAGAACTCGAAGGCTACCAATCGCGGCATCAATGAGATTTGATAAGTTACCTTCCAATTGAGTCAATTGACGATACCAGGGAGCATTCTTTAGCCCATACCCCATCGACAGTCGCGTCACCGGCAATGCCGAAGCCGATTCTACTTCAGTTCACCTTGATGATAGCTAATTGACGATAAACGGGCACATGCCTCGAATGAAGTACACCTACGAAGGATCACTGCAGGTTTACACAATGCGCGCTATTCATGTCAATCCACATCGTTGACGCCAATGGCAATCGCGATCGCCTTCTACATGACTCAAGGCGGTCATCTACATTACGGATGCTGCGAGGAGTTCCAGCAGCGGCTTTACAAAGGATCAACTATGATTACCGATATGATTACCAGTATCATTGAGCTATCAACGGGGGCAGAGTTTAGGATAGTGGAGCTGCGATTGCAGATGGTGTGCCAGCTCCGAATGAGAAGTACAATAACCCTCGAATGTTCTAAAGTGGGTAGCAGGTACGATTGGTGACTACCATTCTCAATTATCACAATCGGCACCTGATTGGACGACCAAATTGGATCGTTATGCGAGGAGTGGAAGCCATCTGCGCCAACTGTATTAAATTCCATCAAACATACACCAATGAGCGAATACCGATGTGCCCATAGGATGGCATACAAAGAGGGTTGTAGGAATGCAGTGGAGATCGTTCTTTGTAGCCGGGATTCTCAGGATCCATGGGGCTACCGGATGGACCGTCTGGGCACTCTCAGGAGACCAGTGGATTCAGCATGTATTTAAAGTGGAAGGAGGTTCAATTGATATGTCGTATCCCCACATGGGAATGGACGGTTATCTGGTTGTCAGACAGTCCTAATTGGGGGAGGCAAATATGTTATTTGGTTGTCAGAAAGTCCCAATCAGGCGTGACAAGTATGTGATTAGCTCAGTGAGCTTATTCGTACACATGGTGGCAGCCGCGGTGGACACACTGCGTGCTGGAGACTGATAGGAGTTGCGTTGGTACCAGGCCCGGAATCCTAACATCGACTCGCAAAGCAGTCGACTTTTAGCTCTGCAACCCCAGGGTGAGCGGAAGAGGTGGCAGTGGACCGGGCAGGCCATCAGGTATGCACCGGGAATGTACCTGCATCACGCCTAGGGAGGAGACGTGTTCCGAAGGTGGCTGTACATCATATATACCAATACTTAGAGCTACTGCAATTGAGGATCAACTGGCCAGTGAGGAGGTCGTTTGGACGTTCTTCCTAAGAGTGGGAGTTGGTATAGGTCTGCTGGGAGTGACTGTGGAAATCATCGCTGGTGGTGAGATAGACACCAGGCACTGGACGGGCGAGCAGGGAGCAGCGGCGGTAGTTTTGGGGGAAGAGCAGCCACATGGGAACCTTGAATGACTGCTACCGGCACGGCGAGAGACGAAGTGAGTACTGGACGGCGGGGCTTGGCCCTATTGTTGCGAACCATTTGAAATCCGGGGTCCTGGGTGTTCCTTCATAGCGCTCCACATCTATTCCGAATTGAGAACTAATGTTTGCAGATGGAGCCGGCACAACAACAAACATCGTGCCTACAGACGATGGAGGATATATCCTGGATATATATGGAGAATTTGTGTAGAGTTTTCAGCACTGAGGCCGAGACACTTGCGCAGCATTGGTCAATTGACCATGCAATTGACTTGGAGCCCAGCTACAATGTGCCAGATGGGTGGATTACAATTGAGCGGAGTTTTCAGTTGAGTTGAGTTGAGTGGAGCGATAATCATGCAATTGCGTGGATTAAGATCACGTGCTCACGAGGCCGGATCATGGATTTGGACTAAAAGATCCCATGCCATATGGACGGATCGATGATTGGGTATTTTCTGATGATACACAATATGTCACCGGGTGGATTATGGGACTGCGATGAAGAGTCAATGGAAGGCAGACATTATGGAGGTTAGTAAATATGACCTTTAGAGAGCTTACAGAGCTACAGGAGAAGTCACGGAATGCGGACCATACGAGCGCACTTTTATGCTCCAAAAGGAAATGAATGGCTGCAACCAACTGGATCATAGTCGGAAATGGATTGTTGCCGGAGATGGATCGCGGCCGGAGATGGATCATGGCCAGAGAAGGATTGCGGCTGGAGATGGATGACAGGAGATGGATCATGGGAGACGGATGACAATCAATCTCCTTCCCTTTGATGATATTGAGGTTATGCGAAGTTATACGCTTCTTGAAATCAGTTACTTTGATTGCAAGCTACGAAGTTACAATCGAGCGCAGATATTCAAATATACAATGTACCTGCGGCATGGTTCCACCGAGTACGATACCGAGCAATATTCAGAGCACTATTCAGAGATACCGAATGATGCAGCTACATGCCCGAGGTCCAATGCGGAATATGATCCCGAATGAGATCTCGACTCAGCTTAGGTGATCCTGAGTCACACAGCGAAAATGTGTATACCGCACATCTCGAAGCTGTATGAGATGAATCGTCAGCGGAGCGATGATCTTTGAAGTGGGGGATGACAGTGCCGGATCAGCAACAATCCTACCACATACAATTACCGTACTGGAAGTGCAGGAACGAAGCACCGTGAAACGAATTCACCAATATAGACGGGATGGCAAAGGCACCTACAGATGAACAAGAAGCCGCATGCGCAAGTCACAATCCCGAATGAGATCCCGACTCAGCCTCGGCGATCCCTATTCAGTCTCGACAATCCCGAGATACACAGCCGCTACTGTAAATCGACTTCACAATCAATCCTAGCCAATCGATCTGGCACCCGAAGAAGCCTCAATGGATTAGTCATCGACAGAGCTACGACGCACAAATGGGGGGTTACTGTACCGGAATCAAAACCTACCCCTACTGCAAGCAATCACCGTACCGGAAGTACTGGGAGGAAGCACCTTGGAGCGCACTTACCGGCAGAGAATCGTAGCTGGAGTAGTCAACAAGCTTTGGTGGAGAGGAGTCAACCAATGCACCTAGAGATGAAACGACAAGTGAATCCAGAAACCGACAATGTGGATACCCATTCAAGTGTCAGCAAGCAGACCTGGAGAAGGAGCAGAAGGCATACCCGGAGGAAAGCCGGCGAGCAATTGGTGATGATAAGTGCACCGAGCACCGCACGGATGTCAAGTGTACCTACAAGTGCACCGACTAGGAGCATGATCAGTGCGACTGCATGAGCACCGGAGAGATGATGAGAAGACCAAGCGAGTTCGATCTATGCCGAATGAGTACAATGATGTCTACCGAAGCAGTGCAGAAGGAGACCGAAAATGATCTCCGAACATACCAACTAGTCTACCGAACAGCATCGCGCGCGAGTCACCGAAACACATCGCAAGAGATTGTCACCGAATGGCCTCGCGAGAGACAGTCACCGAATGGCATCATGACAGACCGGTGAGACAACTACCAAGAGATGATCACTGAGATTTCGCAGCAACCAAGATCACGGTCGAAGGACTCCAAATTGTGATTGAATGCGAGGATTAATGAGAGCCCTCTACCAAAGGCACCGACTGGGATGTTTAACAAACGGCTTACTGAACTGAATGCCGAACGAACATACTGGAAACTTAATAGCCTGCTTGACCGATACTGAAGGAGGATGAATATAACTACTGACGGGCACCGTGTGAAAGCCACCGGCAGCAAGAGAGGATGTCAGATATCGAGGCTGGCCTACAGAGCTATGCACGAGGGTTGGGAGTGCGCAAATGCGCTTGAATACACATGGTATGAATGACCATTTCATGAGAAGCTTATGAGATATATATGAGGTCATATATGATTGACCATCACCAACGGCTATGATACTGGGAGCAGAAGCTACAGTCTATGCCGAGAACTTCCAAAGCAGCAACAACGATCGCTGATGGGCTGGGCCCGTGGAGTTCTGCACAAGGAATTGCGAGAGCTCGAGCGCTAGCGCACATCGAAGTATAGTGAGTAAAACCGGTTACTAGGATGCTTACAAGTTCGATATACCGATGCAATGACCGATACCGATGGCGATGGTGATGGGGATGGTGATGGCGATGGTGATGGCGATAATGATGATGAGCAGCGAGCGGAAGCCACCATCACTGCCGCCGAGTCAAGACGAGGCTCATACGATGATTGGGGATTTCACCGAGATTACTGTGTCTAATTCCGACAATGACCTACACCTGGTACGAGTTACAAGTGCGAGATTGGATAGTCGGATGCCGGACAATTCGAAAGTGGAGATTGGAGGACGGTGTTACATTGGATGTTCCTTGTCTCTCTTCTCTTTACTTTGTTACTGCTTTGGATCTCGGCCCAGTACAAATGGCGTCGGTACAGGTTTTTACCACCTCCGGAGATAAGTCAGGTGGAGGTGGAGTTTTCCCATGCACCCGATCCGCCGAAAGGTTGCCCTGAGCGGTACTAAAAGGTTGTGGGAATCATCGGTTTGTACGTTTGTGTACGTTGAACAGTTCTTTGATTGTGTCCTTTCCTTTCCTACTCTTGTACGGGTTTATGCAGCCCAGTGAGTCTGCACCTAAAGAGGGGGATAATGTAATGGCATGGCTGCACATGACGTGTCCAGGGCCGGGTAATACCCGCTGTATATAGTTGGATCGCCACGAGCCTTAGATCTCTAGCGATATTCTCACCTTAACTTAACTTTATACTACTCTACAATATTGACATCCACGTTTGCAACCATATCTACTGATATACCTTCCTACGAGGCAATACACGGGCGTATGCCTTTACACGAGCGCGCCTACCACTTACGGGAATTCACGCGCCAGTGGATCCAATATTCAAAATACAGAAATTACCGGCCACCCTTCGCAACACAAGATGAATGGTCCATTGTCAAGCATCTCATGGAAATAATCCGGCCATTGCGATATTGGACCCTGTGGATGTCGAAGAGGCATACAGTCACATTGCATCACATTATCACAGTGTACAAATACATGTTCGATCACATAGATGGCGTTATGCGTGCTTTCGCTAGGCAGAAGACTCAATGCAAGGAGCACATGATCTTTGCTGTGAAGTTAGCACAACAGAAGCTGTCCAGATATCATGGCAAAGGGACTCCTACGACCGGTATGCTGCTCATTTCACCACTCATCCTTGATCCCTTCTGCTTGTTGTGATTATTCCGGAACTGAGACAAGGGAATGGATATCAATCCTGAGGATGTGAGATCCTATACAACCCAATGAAAGGAGGCCTTTCTGAAGTACGTCGAGAATGATTATTGTGCCCAAGATGGACGTGTGCTGTTCAATAGACCTGAACACATGCGGAGCAGTGATCTTGTCCTGTCGGCAATGGCCTCAGCATCCCGTTAATTATCATTTGATCGATATGATTTGTGCAGCCATGATGAAGAATACTTAACGCCTACCAATGAGGCTGAAACAACACCCGGACGAAGTGATTGGGCAGCACGCTGATTGACCGTCGCCAGGCTCTACTTGAATTCACCGCCTGAAGCACAAAATAACTGGGTGCAAAGTAATTCAAATCTCAAAGATTTCCACTCCGACCCGATGGAGATTAGTAACACGGATTGGATACCAGACATAACCGACTGGTGGCGGCAGCAACAGGAAACTCACTCAAAGTACGCCGATCTCTCCAATGTGGCGTGCGACATATTCTCTATCATACCACATGGTGGTGGAGTAGAGTTCAGTTTTTCCCTTGCGTGAGATGTAATCGGCTGCAGGCGGTCAAAAACCTCAGGCGACCGCCTTCGCAAACAATTCGTTGTCAGGCAGTTTGCTCAAGCCAATACCGGTATTTTGGCAGGTGACAAGATAGAACTAGACAAGACAATAACTGAAAACGACTGAGCAATGAAGAAAGAGGCGGAGGAAAGGAAATTTCACACAGTTGCCAAGGTCCATGACTTGTTGGAGATGTGGCAGGGCAGCCAAAACCTATGTGATAGTCAGAAGGAATCTCAATCCCAAAACGGGCAGAAGACAGACGTTGGATACACATCGGTCACTGAAGCGATCTTCAAACCTCCTGGTCACTCTTTCAACATAATGGTGCGGCTGCTTTTGAACTATCAGAAAGATCACCTTTGCCACCAGCTTTGTCTGCAAAGGACCTCCCTCGAGGATGAACTCTAATATTCAATGTCTGCTGAATCAGCAAAATCAACCGTCATCCAGTCGAAAGTGATGAGGATAGCGCACCTGAAAGCATTTTGGACACTGAAGATTGCCTAAACTGGAATGGGGACTTGGATAATCCGAATGACACCCATGACGATTGCATGGCAGATGTTCAATCTGATCGAGAGCAAGGCAATGGTATCAGGCATCGGGAATCCCCAAAGGAGTGGGATGTCCGCACCGCGCCAAATGTTCCCGGATTGTTTCGGCCAACACTACAGTCAAAGAGACAGGCTGGAACGGTGTTTGTGACAGTTAATGCAATAGAAACGAGGAGGAACATGGCGGTGCAGAAAAAGTAGGACATAATGCATCAGCTTCTTTATGTAGCATGACCGAGTATTTCAGTTAGAGTTATATCATGGGCAACTGCTGAGCAGTAGCTTGTGAATACTGTTTGATAAATGGATGTATAGCAGGCGCAACAATGCTTTTGACAAGATATATATATTTTAGTCATGTGAGAGTGAACAGCGCAAGAATGTTACTGCGCTCGGCTTTGCCAAAGTGAAGAGTCTCTATCTGACAGAAAAACAACCATTAAGTTCAACTCATGATGAAAACAATTGTCAATGGCAGCATATATTGAATGGACAATCGATTGAAATCAGTGTCAACAGAGGGTCAATGATTTTTGATCTTGTAAGTACGGTAATTGAACGCTGATCAGGTCGCTGTTATTCATAACCGACGTATTGGCAGCGTCTTTAGGCAAAAGAGATAGCAACATGGTCACCGCCCCATACAGGGAAGAGTGTCAACGGAGTGTCAATGATTTTGAGCTGTACCTCTTGGGTAATTTATGATCCGATTGGTTGCAGATATCTATTTATAAGATACAGGCAGCCTCTGAGAGCGAAGACAACAGCGACATGATCCCTGCCACATCCAGAAAATGCCCATCACCGGAGCATCAACTGTTTTAGGTCTTGAATTGATCGTAATCAAGGCATCGCGTCGATCTGCACGCTCATAACCGAATTATTGACCGCCTTGACAGGAACAAATACAATATAGCAAAGGTAAAACACGGATTCCAAATTGATCAATATTGCAAGCTGCACAACATGCAAAAACGCATTATTGGTTGTTGAAAACGCGATCTTGATAAGATATTATTAACAAACTGCTAAATCAAGAGGCTTATATGAATCTAGATATGGACCCGGTGAGCGACCCGCTGAGAACCTGCCCAATTCGGACTGGTTGAGAGTTTACCATTGAGCCGTCCCTGAGTTGACGGTTCGGGTGTATTGACGACCCGGACCGGCAATTTGGTAATGGTACAGTTTGGAACCGGACACGGACCCGAAGTGACGCTCCGGAACCGTTGCTAACACTATCCTGTCACCCTCTTCTTATGCTCCTAGAGCTAGAACTGCTCCCTCCAGAATCCCCTTTCAATGCTGTGAGAGGTATGGTGGAATGTTGAAGATAGGCGTTCTGCCTTCTAGATCCACTGAGTCACAACTACAAAACCTAGGGTATATCAGTGGCAGTCGAGTAAGTCATAAAGCCTTACTTTCTTTTGCTACTCTGGTCTTGATTCTTTTCTCCATTCCTCTTCTCCACCATAATGTCCCTCAACAGAAACAACCAACAGAGTGGCTGGATAGTCTATTTAGTAGAATATTCACCTGCATACAGACAGTCATTGATGTGGAGGATGGCATGGCACCATATGTGTGGTATTTGGTAGAGAGACCAAGTGGTGCCTCCAACTTATCATGACAACACGTAAATACATTCCCTGTGGGGGCTTAGCGTGTTTGGCAGATGATTCTAGAAGGTCAAAACTAGCGAGTACCCGGACTATTAGGAACTCTGAGTTCTACCTCAGATAGATCAAGAGACGTCACTATCGCAAAATTCAACCAAACTTGTCGAGCCATTTAAGCCAGATCCCAAACAAACCATCGATTACCATTGCGCAGGTGAGAACAGCTGACATCCGTATTTGGCGACCTTAACTTGTCTTCGACTGTTCAAACTACTGGAGACCATTGGCAATCTATTCAACAGAAGGAAAAGGCCTCATTCAGCTACCTGCCGCGCAAAGAGGTGATATTTCGCACAGAATGATAGCAACTGTGCGTTCAATGCGTAGAAAAACCTAAATGCAATCCCACCGATGAGAAATCAACACATACCAGCACAGCTAATATTAATTCTAAGAACATATGAAATAGAAAAAAATAGGGCATCCCGAGATTCCAATAATGTAGTGATTACAACTTAAGGTGATGGTAGTCACGAAAACAATGTCAGATTGACCTATTTAAAAGTGTAGAACTGATGGTGGATGGATGGAGGACTAGCTAATGCAACTGCCTTGACACGCCTTCGTGCCCCTTCTGCTCGGAGAGGTGTAGCGGTGTTATCGAGGTCATGTCTGCTCCATGGTCAATCAGCAGCTTTGCGACTGTCTCATGTCCATTTTTTCCGGCGAGGTGCAGTGGCGACAATGACCACTTATTGGTGGCCATGACATCGGCGCAGTTATCTATCAACAGCCTGACTACTGCCCTATGTCCGTTCTTTGCTGCTAGGTGAAGCGGCGTCGAAGACCATTTGTTTGCTGCCGCGACATTGGCACCCTTTTCGATTAACAGTCTAGTCAGTGCCTCATGTCCATTCTGGGCGGCGAAGTGCAGGGACGTCAATGACCACTTGTCGGCTTCCGTAACGTCGGCGCCTTGTTCGATCAGTAGCCTGGACACAGCCATGTGACCGTTCTTTGCGGCGAAATGCAAGGGCGTCAATGACCACTGGTCTGCGGCTGTGACGTTTGCACCCTTTTCAATCAGCAACCTTGTCACTGTCAAGTGTCCCTTCTTTACCGTGAGATGTAGCGGCGTCGATGACCATTTATTGGCGACTGTGACATTGGCGCCCGCTTCGATCAGCAACTTGACGATAGCCTTGTGATCATACTGGATGGCAAGATGTAGCGGTGTCGACCCCAACCTGTCGGCGGCCGAGGCGTCGGCACCCTTGTCGACCAACAGCCTAGCCACTCCCTCGTGGCCATTCTTGGCGGCGAAATGCAGTGGTTTTATCTCATCGTTCGCTATTAACCACCGGTCCAAATTCCTGCTGGAAGCCGAAACGTCGGCGCCCTTCTCTATAAGCAGCATAGCAACTGCTGGATGGCCTTCCATCGCAGCGCGGTGCAGCGGAGTCGACGATTTCTTGTCAGTTACCGAGATATCGGCGTTCTTGTTGATCAATATTCTGGCAACTGCCTCGAGTCCTTTGTGCGCAGCGAGATGCAACGGTGTTGCATGATCGTTTATTCCACCCGCGATTGTCCACCAATTCCAATACCCGCCTAAGGCTGAAACGTCCGAGCCCTTGGTTACCAGCAACCTTACCACTGCCTCGTGACCATTTCGGATGGCAAGGTGCAGTGGTGTCGAACTCCACATGTCCACGGCTGAGACGTCTGCACCTTTATCGATCAGAAGCTTGGTCACTAGCTCGTGTCCGTTCATCGAAGCAAGGTGCAACGCCGTTGACCCTTCCCCTCCGCGCCCCAGGAAGGGCCACCAAGGATACTCGCAGTTGGGCGATTGGTCGCTGCAGCAAGACAGGTGGTCATCACAGTCAGAGAAGTATCTTGGCATGTAGTTATGAAGTCGGCGTCATTGTCAATGGGGATCTCGTTCGTTATGGTAAAATGCACTGGTGTCGACCGCTGCATGTCAGCGACTAGGACGCCAGCGCCCTTGTCGATCAGCAACTTGGCGACTGCCACATGTCCATTCAATGCAGCGAGGTGCAGCGGCGTCGAAGACTCATCGTCAGGGAGAGCAACGTTGGCACCCATGTCGATCAACAGTCTGGCCACAGCTTCATGCCCTTTCTGCGCGGCGAGATGCAGGGGTGTCGATGACCACCTGTCTGCGGCAGTGACATCTACACCCTTGTCGATCAGCAGCCTAGTCACTGCGTTGTGCCCATACTTCGCTGCAAGATGTAGCGGCTTTGCCCCATCATTTGTTCTGCTTTCCAGAAACCAAGAATCGCCATACCCGCCGGCGGCAGAGATATCAGCGCCCATGTTGATTAACACCATGGCCAATGCTTCATGTCCGTTCTTCAAGGCCAGGTGCAGCGGCGTCGACCACATCTTGTTAGCGGCCGAAACGTCTGCACCCTTGTCAATGATCAGATTGGCTCCTGCCATGTGCCCGTTTCTGGCTGCGAGGTGTAACGGTGTTGACCCCCACCGATCGGCAGCCGAGACCTTTGCGCCCTTCTCGATCAGCAAACTGGCAACTACCTCGTGTCCGTTCATTGCTGCAAGGTGCAGAGGTGTCTGGGACTGTCTGTCGGTGGCCAAGACGTCGGCACCCTCATTAATCAGCATCCTGACAACTGCGTCGTGTCCTTCCTTGGCGGCGAGGTGCAGCGGCTTGGACGAGTTTTTGTCGGCGGCGGAGACTTCCGCACCGTGGTTGATCAGCAACCTGGCCACTTCCTGGTGCCGGTTTACGGCGGCGAGGTGTACCGGAGTCGACGACTGCATATCGGCGGCCATGACGTCCGCGCCCATGTCGATCAGCAGCTTGGCTACTGCCTTGTGTCCGGTGTGTGCCGTGAGGTGCAGCGGAGTCGACCTGCACCCATCAGAGGCCCACACGTTGGCACCCTTGACAATCAACAGTCTGGCCACTGCCTCGTGTCCGTTCATTGCAGCAAGGTGCAGAGGCATCGACGACAGGTTGTCGGCCGCCAGGACGTTAGCGCACTTGTCAATCAACTGCTCGACCACTGCCTCGTGTCCGCTCTTTGCAGCGAGGTGCAGAGGCGTCGACGACTGCCTGTCGGCGGCCAAGACATCAGCGCCCATGCCGATTAGCAGCCTAACTATTGCCTCATGTCCGTTGTTTGCGGCAAGATGTAGTGGCGTTGAACCCCATCCATCACTGGCCGAGATGTTGATACCCTTGTCAATGAGTAAATGCATTACTGTGATGTACCCAACCTGAGACACAACATGTTGCGCATAGTGGTTTCTTGGGTACGTATCATAGTTCCAAACATTCAAATCGCTATGTACGACTTGAAGATAAGAAGAAATGTTGCTACTGCTCTCAATAAATCTTAAGAAGGCCTCTTTCGTCCAATTTTCGTTCCCAGACTGTAGATGGAATTCCACGTTGAGGGCGGCATAGCAGAGAAATGGGTGCGACGCTATTCCACTTTTGAATTATATTTCCGACTTGCATGCTCCTTGGCTAAAGGCATCAAGCGCTAGATATGTTGGGCAATTGATTGCGAGGGTGGAGTCGGCTTCTGCAGGAACAACGTTCTTTCGAATCAGATACTCTTGAACAGTAAAGTGCGCTACCCGAACTGTGCCACTTTTCTCATCCGTAACTACCAGGCCAGCACAGATATCTGTTATTACTGCTTTATCTGGTACAAAGTCTTCATCAAGTTTGGACGCGTTAGGCATAATTGCAACTGCGATTCGCAGCTCATCGATAGAAAGCGTTCGACGAGCCTTGCTCAACCATGTAAGAGCATTCCGTGCCATCGCTGCACTATTCTCCGGTTGCTCATCTAGTAATCGCATGATTCGATCATAAGTAGGATCTAAAGGGTTGCCCCTTGAGCTAGTGTTTCGTAGCTTTTTAAGCTCGATCAAGATGTGCCCAACTGTTGGTTGTCGACAGAGGTGATCAATATTTAGACGAACGAACAAAAACCTAACAAATTTAG
>Ga0307512_10002300_pt1 | contig 24685 bp, 23 predicted proteins | sample 14_EM_MG_FD_200267 | JGI IMG/M metagenome (GOLD analysis project Ga0307512, IMG submission 200267) | Populus trichocarpa ectomycorrhiza microbial communities from riparian zone in the Pacific Northwest, United States - 14_EM | ecosystem: Host-associated > Plants > Roots > Unclassified | place... | reverse complement strand
CAGGGTACCCGGCTGTGAAGAACCACACAAATTGCGTGGATCTACGAAATCTCGGAAAGAGCCGGTGAGACCAAGAGCTGGGAAAGATAGAGTTCATCACCGCCTGCGGCAGCACCGATCTCATTTGTGAAGAAGCAGGACGGCCGACTGCGGCTGTGTGTGGACTACCGAGCTCACAATCAAGCCTCGGTGAAGAACTAAAATCCTCTCCCACTGATCTCGGAGATGCTCGACAGGACCTCAGGAATGCCTATCACCTCATCCAAATGAAGGAAGGCGACGAGTACGAAACCGAGCTACAATACCAATTAGAGGAGATAAGTCATCGGCAGAGCAACGACCTTGAAAGAGAGGGATGACCCTACCGGAACCGAAATCCTCACATATAATGACCCTACCGGAGGTGCCGGAATGAAGGACCAGAGTGCACTTAACGACAGAGAAGTCCAGCGGCAACCAGAGAGCGGCGATAAATGCACCTAGAGAATTCACGGCCAAAGCTCAAAGTCAGAGACAACGAGAACAGACCAAGCGAAGTCCGAAAAGGCGAAATGAAGTCGAAGGCTCAACGCAAAGCAAGTCGAAACACGAAGCCAGTCGAAACACGAAGCAGGTCAATGACCTAAGCGAGTCAAAAAGAATGGCCAAAGCAAGGGGAAAAATGAGACGAAGCAAGCGAAGCCGACCAAGACCAGCCAAAAGACAAGCGAAGTCGAAGACCTCCGAAATCCAGAGACGAAGGCTGCCGAAAGACACGTCGGTCAACAAGGATCACCAAAAGTCTACCGAGCCACAATGGCAATCAACAATGGATTGAGTCCAAGTAGTCGACGGAGCACCGAACATCAAAAGGGGGGATGACCATGTCAAAAAACAATGCGTCCTACCGACACGCCAAAAGCCCACCGGGAGACAGTCTACCGAGACACACAATGAGAAGTCGACCGAGAAGTCAACTGAGAAGTCGACCAGTCAAGTCCTACCGACAAGTCAAAAGCCCACCGGGATGCAGTCTACCGAGACACGCACCAACAAGTCGACCAAGATTCAACTGAAGCCGTCAATCGAGAGCAAAACCAGAAGTCGACTGACAAGTCTACCAAGAAGTTGACCAAGATTCTACTGAAGCCGCCTATCAAGAGCAACAATCAAGTCGACCGGATGGTCACCGAAGCGGACATGCAAAAAAGATCACCGCGTCACGCAGCATCTACGAGTCAATGCCATTTGCTGATGACTACCGGCTGCAAGATATACTCTACAGAGCATGCGGAAGCACTGCACACAGCTCAGACAGCGCAGGCACGCTTGAATTTGGTAAGTATAACCATCTTTAGAGAAGCTCACTTGTTAGATGTCGATTAATGCGACGCGACTACACGCGATGCAATTGACGTATACGATCAATGATCACAGAAGGCTGCAACCGATGCCGGCAGTGGAAGCTCCCATCGATGCCAAGTCATGAGCGGAAGCTCTCTACCATCCTGATGATTCCGACAATGACCTACGCCGAGATACGAGCTACGGGAATGATGGTCGTTGGAGCATGGGTGCAGTTCGGAAGTGGAGATATGGAGGACGGGATCACCTTTGGATGTTTTCTTGTTTCTCTCTTCCCTTCTTCTCTTCTCTTTGGATCTCGGCCTGGTACAAATGGCGTCGGCACGGGTTGTTACCACCTCCAGATCACAGCCAAGTGGAGGTGGAGTTTCCCCGTGCGCCGGATCCTCTGAAAGGTCGCCATTGAGCTGTACAGATCGGTTGTGGGACTTATGGGTTCGTACGATTGCGTACGTAGGATGATTGTTTCATTCTTTCTTTCCCTTTCCTCTCCTTTTCTCTTGTACGGTTTATGCAGCCCAGGAGGTCTGCGCCTAAAGAGAGGGATAATGTAACGGCGGCACGTGACCCAGGTCCGGGTAACGGCCATCTAGATAGTCAGCTCGCCACGAGACTTAGATCTCTAGCGATAATCTTACCTATACACCTATTTTACTATCACTCGAGTCCACGTTTGCAACCGTATACCTATAATTACCATACTTCTGCGTACAAGGCCGAACACTGGCGTACGTGCCCTTACAAGAAGATGCAACACCCGAATTCGTTGACGCTCTGTTGACGCTCATTTTCATAATGGGGCTGTAACCATGTTACTGCCACTTTTGAGCATAAAGGCTGCCGAAACGTCGATTATGGGTAAATGCCGTAGCATAGCCCTTGGATTGAACTAGATGCAACATCCAAGATTGTTGATGCTGGGTTGATGCTCTGTGGACGCTCTGTTGACGCTCTGTTGACGCTCATTGTCAAGTGAAGTGAGATCAAGATTAAGGATTTCGCCTAGAAAGGCGGCCAATCCTCCGATTCAGGGCAAATTCCGTAGCACACCCCTTGGATCATACAAGATGCAACACCCAAATTCGTTGACGCTCTGTTGACGCTCATTTTCAGACTGGGGCTGTGACCATGATGCTCTTTCTTTTGCACATAAAGGCTGCCGATACGTCGATTATGGGTAAAAGCCATAGCATCGCCCTTGGATTATACAAGATTCAACATCCAAGATTGTTGACGCTCTGTTGACGCTCTGTTGATGCTCTGTTGACGCTCTGTTGATGCTGTGTTGATGCTATGTTGACGCTCATTTTCAGGTGAAGCGACATCGACATACAAGGTATTGCCTATAAAGGCGGCCAAAACTTTGATTATGGGTATAAGCCGCACCATAGCCCTTGGATTATACAAGATGCAACACCCGAAATCGTTGACGCTCTGTTGACGCTCATTTTCACAATGGGGCTGTGACCATGTTGCTGTCCCTTTTGAGCATAAATGCTGCCGATACGTTGATTATGGGTAAATGCCGAAGCATAGTCCTTGGATCAGATAAGATGCAACACCCAAGATTGTTGATGCTTTGTTGACGCTCTGTTGACGCTCTGTTGACGCTCTGTTGATGCTCTGTTGACGCTCTGTTGACACTCTATTGACGCTATGTTGACACCTGATTTTCAGGTGATGCAACATTGACATTAACGTTACTGCCTATAAAGGCTGCCAAAACTTTGATTATGGGTAAAAGCAGTAGCATAGCCCTTGGATTATACAAGATGCAACACCTGAAATCATTGACGCTCTGTTGACGCTCAGTTTCACAATGGCGCTGTGACCATGTCGATGTCTCTTTTGAGCATTCAGGCAGCCGATACATTGATTATGGGTAAATGATTTAGCATAGCCCTTGGATTATACAAGATGCAACACCCAAGATTGTTGACGCTCTGTTGACGCTCATTGTCAGATTAAGCAACATCGACATTACTGGTATTGCCTATAATGGCAGCCAATACTTCGATTCTGCATATATTCCGTTGCACAGCCCATGGATTATACAACATTCAACACCCACAATAGTTGATGCTCTGTTAATGCTCTGTTGACCCTCTGTTGACGCTCTGTTGACGCTCTGTTGACGCTCTGTTGACGCTCTGTTGAAGCTCATTTTTGATGTAGCGAAAACCACATTAACTATATTGCCTATAAAGTTGGCCAATACTTTGATTATGGGTAAAAGCCATAGTATAGCCGTTGGATTATACAAGATGCAACACCCGAAATCGTTGATGCTCCATTGATGCTCACGTTCTGAATGTGGCTGTTACCTTGTCGGTAGCGCTGTTGGCAATAAAGGCTGCTAATACGTTGCTTACCGATAACAGTGAGCAAAGCGCTTCCCAAACAACTTACTTACAAGAACACGAATCGTTGACGCTCCATTGATGCTCATTTTCAGCATCAGGCTGCTACTATGTGACTTTCTCTTTTGCCTATAAAGGCTGCCGACATGTTGATTATTGATAACAGCGAGCAAATGGCGTCCCAAACAACTTACTTACAAGACAAAAAATCTTTGATGCTCCATCGACGCTCATTTTCAGCATGGGGCTGTTACCATGTCACTTTCTCTTTTGCCTATAAAGGCTAGGGATCTGGAGATTATAGATAACAGCGAGCAAATCGCGTCCCAACCCTCTTACTTACAAGACCAACTATTGTTGACGCTCTGTTGACTGTGATTTTCAGCATGGGGCTGTTACCGTCTCGCTTTCTCTTTTGCCTATAAAGGCGGCCTATATGTCAGTTATGGACAACAGCGAGCAAATCGCTTCCCAATTAACTCACTTACAAGACCGAAAATCGTTGACGCTCCATTGACTCTCATTTTCAGAATGAGGCTGTTACGGTGTCGCTATCTGTTTTGCCTATAAAGGCTGGCGATACTTTGATTATGGATAACAGCGAGCAAATGGCTTCGCAATTAAGTTGCGTACAAGTCCAAAAATTGTTGACACTCCCGTGACGCTCACCATACATGAGTCCTTAAAGTTGCTGTATCGTCAATAATTTTGTAAAAATAATCATATAGTCATTATTGACAGCCAATTTATACTTTGTATGAATACTCAGTTGTATCAAAAAGCTTTGTGGGGTCTCAATGTCTGATCCACTGATCCACATGATCTCTGAGCGATGGATAACGTAGCGCTGTCACATTCCAGTGCTTTCAGCTGCCAACTTACCGGATGTGGATCAATTCACTGATTTTTCGTTATTAATGCCCATCTTCCTCACTTCGCCGTATGCAGTTCCTTCTCCTTTCCTCGGTTTTCATGACCTACCATAAGCAATTTTCACAATGTTCACTATGTGCACCAGGTCTGAACGCAGAGTGACGTAGTTGGATGTATGGATGAATGCAACATGATGGTGGGCATTCATTCGGATTCGCGTTGCGCATTAACCGCTCCTTCTCTGACTGGTACGCCATCCCTGACTCATATTTTGTTAGTAAATTTTGTCTCAAATTCAAATTGGGCAATCTCACTTATCTGTAAGAGGCAGGACGATATTGGGTTGATCAATCGTCAATCAACTCCGTTTGGAGTCTAGCACTTTCGTATGGCCCATATGACCCTTGGACATGCACAAATGAATTATCATGTCTGACAATTTGGACACCTAAATTGAAAAAATGTTGACACGTAGCAAGATGGGTACACCAATTCCTTTTCCCGCAAATGTGTTGTCAATAATCACTAATTGGGCATGTAGTGTACTGATGACAAACGAGCCATCACAATATGTTCATCTGAATCCAATTCCTGAATGGTAATTAGCTAGAGAGGTTACCTGCAGGGGTAAAAGCTGAGAGGTTTTACAGGCTTCGATTTGTTTATCGGTGAAGAATTGAGTACCTCATTGGTCGTCAAAGCCGATATGTATATGTATGACCGTGGTTCCCCGGATGCCAATCTGAGATGGCTACTTTCTGTTTGTCAAGTTCCGTGTGGCATTGCGATTTTCTGCGTTCACTATCATGTATCTCCATCAGCTCACCATATGTTGTCTGTGCAGTAGCTGGTGCACACTGATCCAATTGTGGGTTAATGACTGCCGTAACTGTTAATATGGCTGTTCTGAACCTCAAATCTTACTAATGATGCAAGATGAAAAATTGTTCACACTCAACTTCATGATGTAGCAGTGAGCATGTCACTGCTTGTTTTGATTATAAAGGCAGCCAATAAAACGAACAAAGACAATGATGTAACAAAGTTAAGATTTTGCAAAAGACAGTGGGATATCTGAATTCGACCATAAATAGAAATACCCGACAACTAGAACCAGAGACTGGCACTGACGGGTCTAGCCAAACCCGGCAAATGCCGTGGGTTGACGGGTACAGGTCTGGGTTTGGCCCGCCTCGAAGCTGCAGGTCGGGTTTCTGGTCGGTTCTTGAACCGAACCGAACCCTGTTTCCGGAGCAAACCCGGACCGCAGCCCGGTTACCTGGACCCGCTGCTAACACTAGTTGTGAACATCGAAACCGTGCAACCTACCACAAAACAGTCCACCCAGGGGGTCTACAACGGAAAGAGGGCCAACCGGAACAGGGCCAACCAGAAGAGGGCCAACCAGAACAGGGCCAACCGGCAGAGGGCCAACCGGAAGAGGGCCAACCGGAGGACTTGCAATGGTGGGAGGAGAAACCCCATGAGTAGGATTGGCCGCGGGACTGGGATCGAGCATGGGAGTGTGAATGGAAGTGTCCCGAGTCAATGGATCCGAATGTCCAGATGGTCCCGGTTGTCCAGAGGGTCCAGAGGTCGTTGGGTTCGTCGAGGTTGGCCCTGGGGTGTCATCAGCCCTGTTTCTTTTCCGCTGGCTCTTTTTAGCCCACTCCTCCGAGATGTGCATCAGTGCCCACCAGGCAGCATTCTCCTCGCGTTGAACATCTAGAGCATCGCAACTTCTGGGTTTCGATCCATGCTTCCACACATCAAACAACCGGGCACTTATGGAAACTCGAAAGACACCCTCGTCAGGCCCTGTCCAGGAGTCTGCCGACCCCCAGGGATTCTGCTCTGTCTGTCCAACTATGCTGCATGCCACCGCTCGAATCGGTTCCCGGCTTGCCTCATGGCTCCATCCCATTGTGTTTTCAGATCTCAAGATGGCCTGCGGACCACGCGCCATGACAATGAGACTTTCATGGTTGGAGGTCTGCGTTGTGTTGTTGTCTACACGGTCAGTTTCATTAGCTTGGCTAGATTCCACATACATGACTTACAAGTTCCATCGCCAACTTTTTGCGAGAGCCCATGGGTAACTACACAAGAGCTCCGGTGTCATTGTCCTCAAACAGATTATCGTTGTCCTCGCCGTGTTGATTTGGCCGAACACGCTCCTTGGCTTTGCCGCTTTTGGCTCCCTTGTCTTGCCCACCGCCGGTCGAATCGCGATTGCCCTCCTCATTATCTTCATAATCGGAACGATCGAAGTTCCGTAGCGCCATTTTGCCGTTTCGTATTGTCCAGCCACTGGCGACCCACTCTCTCCCCTGCCCAGAGGCCGAGCTCCTCTCCACACCCCGGCGAGACCATGTGATTGACGTCTTCCCAAATAGCTGCTCTAGAGTAGATCTCGGCTACGGCGTCAAGTCGAGCGCTATGTTGTGAGAACCTATTCAAGGCCTCTGTCACGTCTTCGTGGAACGGTTCGGTGCCCTTGGCGTTGGTGACGATTGGGAGTGCCCTGGTGTTGTACTATGTTTCTTGATTGTACTGTCGGCAGGTCTTCAACAATCCTTCCTCGATGCTGATGATGGCTTCTGATGTGACTGGCGTAATGTAATTCAGATCGCTTCTTCCGAGAGGCCGATATCCCTATACGGCGGTCAGGTAGATTCCTCTACATGCTCAATGATACCTACTAGGCAACCCTCCACAGTCTCCCGGCTGATAAAGGGCATATAATCATCCTCCTGATGCTCGTCATCCGCGTCCTAGTCATCCTGGTCGTCGTCTGTCGTCGCAACCGGGTCTTTGTTCTTTGGCTGCTGCATCGACTCTTGCTCCTGCTCCTCGTTGCTCTTGCTATGATCAGGGAGGGTAATTGCGTTTATTACTTTTTGTATCTGGACACTGATCGAGCCACCGGTTTTGACCTTGGCCTACCATGGCTTGCCCTTCCCAGGCCTGCCAGTGTCTCTATTCTCGAGGTCCTTCTTCGACCAATGGCCTCCAAGGTGCTTGGGGTTCCGCTGCTTGGGTTTATCAGTCAGTGACGCCACGGTATATAGGCTGTATCGAAGTACCCTGCCTTGGTAACCCCTGTTCTGGTTGTGACGATAATTCGGTGGCGAGTATGATCGTGTAGACAGGGTGAGATCGGTTGCTTTACGGTCAGAGGAAGGAGGGTGGGGTGTGGAATCGGTCTGGAAGTGGTAGAATCAGTCCCGTTGGAAGGCCTGTCATCAGGAGTGCAAATGGGGAGCGCATGAAGTGTAAGGAACATGGAGGAAACGGGTGTGATGGCTAGAGATAGTCTCTATATATACGACTTATCAGCCGCGACCATGGGCATATGGATAGCAAACACGATCGAGGAGAATTTCAGATGAACTTCCCAACTTCCATCGGTATAACAATCCTATATCACCAGTGGAACAATGAAACCTGCCGGAACTGGCATGTCTGAAGGATATGTTGATACGAAAAGCTGATTCATTGATTTCCGCGGTTCCGGTCAATGAGAGACGGCTTCTGGTGATCCCCGAGACTCGCGATAGTTGATGGTCATCAACATCTGTCAGACGAAGAGAAGGTGAAGGAATTGCTGACGTTGTTCTGCCGCGCACGTGCACCCTCACCCATAGTTGGCGCTGTGACTCCTCGGTCAGCTGGGCAAGGCTTTGGCATTCTCCGCCCGATAGACATATGTCATCCCCTGGGTTCGAGCCTGACCTCAAGCTCTATACGCATCGTCAAACGTTAAATGCATTGTGAAACATTATATGCATTGTCAAACTTTATATAAACAAATGATGGAATGATTGACAAGATGGCTCTTCTTTGTTCACGAATTCCATCATTGAACGCAATCTCTGATCATCTGACAGATCTCGAGCTCTCTTCACACAACCACTTCATCAAACCTTCCGGCATTGACTCATTCTTCGGCTTTCGTTGTGCACGAACAGGCAACTTGGTAAGTGAATTCATCCAACGGACTACATATACCTTCTAATTATTTGGCAGACCTCGAGCCATTCCACAAGCACACAGACCATGGGCAAGCGCCCTAGAGGCGCTCGAATGCCCATATAATCACTGCATAATGGTGTTGTCCGGCAGGGAAACATTAAACACCATCTGCGGATCAGCCATCGACCAAGCCAACCGCTGAGTCAACTACTGTACTCACCGCATTGGCAGAGTCATACAGACACCCCCTGACCCGATGGCAGTATTCCGGACCGTGCACTCAACAAAATGCCACAGGAAACCCACGTCGATGACGATGGCCTCTACCGACTCGTCGCCCAACCATATTCCCCGGCCCAGGAATCTGATTCGGAGGAGGCTGACCATGGGGAAACGCCCAGGGATCAGGAAATTCTGGATATCGAGAAATCTCCCACCTCTGGGAGGACCTGTGTTGACAATCCTGATTACTATGAGTTCCAAGATCTCATCAATCACCCGTGGCAACCCTGGTATGGCGCGACGCCTTCCAACAGGCCATCAGATTCGTTGAACCCCACCATCACCAGTCACAAATTGATCGTCACTTGAACGACCGCGGATGCAAGATTCCCAAGCACCTTTCCCACCCCTCCGGATGGAAGATGTTCAATCAAATCTGCACGATGGATATCTTGCTACCGAAATGGAGAGAAGACTGCATCAGCACATCAAACGGTTGGAGGTGTTTCTATGTTCAAAACACCGTAGAATGTGCACGGTACTTCTTGCGCCAACACGCATATAATGATTACACGGTCTGTGGACCAACTGGACTGTAGATGAGGAGGGTGATCATGTGTATTCCGTGATGATTTGAGAAGACTGGTGGTGAGAGACGCATCATAGACTTCCTCCGGGGGCAACAATATTTCCGCGGATATGTGGATAGGACTAGACACAGCTCACAAACTTCTCCGGCGAAAAGAAAGCCTGGCCGATCATCTTGACCATATGTGACATCGATTCCTCTATACCAAACAAATACTGCTACGTCGCGCAAATTGTGATTGCGGTCATCCCAGTGCAGCCCAAATTCCAACGGACTTCCGCATCAAATGACCGAGCCCAGAGGGATATCGACCAGCAGGTGCTGTGTGATATCGCCAACATAGTGTTGGAGCCAGTCATGCGATTTCCCGAGGAAGAAGACATCAATTCCGGGGCTCTGGGGCCTTGTACCGTCTGCAAAATGCGCTGTGGCTGGCCAATTCCCGCACAGTGTGGTCAACCGTCCCGTCCGTCCGACATCACCCAGGATTAGGACGGGAGGGCAACTATCCGTCTGTCCCTGGAACGCTGCCGACGTTTGGATCACGGACTGAGATGGACGGCAACGACGGCCGGGGATGGAGCGGTGCCGTCCCCGGCGGTCCCCGGCGGTCATCTACCGACCTCCATGGACCTTATTGAATGTATGCCACATATAGATGAAAGTAGGTTTATCTATGTATAGATAGATACGGCTGAGCATCATCAGCCCATATCTACAGGCTCATACCATCAGCCCGTATGTCAGCCCGTATCCATAAGCCTTAAAAGTTCTAAATATGTCAAGTTCTCGGGTTATATCTAAATATAACTGTAACCGCGCAATGACGGCCGGGGACGGTGGATATCTCCCAGGGACGGTGATTCTATCGTCCCCGGCCGTCGTCGGTCGACATGCCGTCATTTATAAGCTCAGACGGGACGGACAGATTTGCGCCGTCCCGTCCGTCCTGGCAAGAACTCGGACGGCACTACCGTCCCCGGCCGTCAGACGGGACGGTTGACCACACTGCTCCCGCCTCATGGTTAGCGGATCACACTTAGCATGCCAACCTTACGGGCGTCAAGTACAATGCTTGACCTAAGTGTCACACTCCGAAGGATGAACTGGGGTCGCTTATTCCTCCGCCAGACGTGGAATCCCACCAGCGAAAGTATGGGGTCTTCCAGCTGATATATCTGGATAGCAGAATGCCGAAACTGCTAGCTACCATCAGGCTATAAAGATCACCGAGGACTGGTTCGAGTCCGTCAGTGGGAGACCGGTCCCCAGTATCGTTTAGGATCTTCCATATGTCGGATCCTATGACCTCCGTAGGCCTGATATCCTCAGTATGATACACATCGGAATATTAGATCCCCCGACTACCTGGATCGAGGGCTTCCTACAATGACCTGGGAAAGCTATGGTATATGATGAGATCTGAGCTGGCGTTTCTCCATACCGTGATTTCCATCACGGTGGTAGAGCCTTCGAGTAAGTTTGGCAGTGGAGTGGTGAAGAGATGCGAAATATCGGTCGATTCAGCTACATGGCGTTGGCAGCAGCATTGCAACACCCACTGCCCCGTCACCGAGCGGTCTTTCAGAGAGCATCGATCAGAGTTCGGTCACTGGTCTACTGGAGACTTGATGTACAGTACCGAACCCACACAACAGAGACTTTCAAATATCTAGGCAAATATTTAGCGGAATTCCAGGCAACTAAGGACGTTTTTACCACCTCCCGGACATCAATGGCCACAGACAGCATCACCCATGCACGCACAAAGGACCTAATGATGCAACTCATGGCCGAAGAGGCTATCGAGTATGAAGAAAGGGCCGCATGTCGAGAAGCTCTTTCCCCTGCCCAAAAGGAACACTGACAGGCACAGGACGCAAAGTGCCTACAGGAAGTCTACAATTCAATGGTATACGAACGTACCAGCTTCGACTTCGTTTACATTCACCTCATGCTGCACTTTGAGGAATCAGTTAAGCGCTTTGGACACTTAGTCAAAGACAGCACTTAAATGCAGGAACTGAACCATCCAATGACATGTATGGGCCGTTATCGCAGGTGAAATCGTAACTTTCAGTACAAACGTCATATACTCAAAGACAACTCAATCATCCATGTCCACCGGATGGGATGCCTTGATATCCGGCTGCTGGCTAAGGATGGCCACTCGACCTGCGAAATCCCGGAGCCACTTTAGTAATATCAAACAAAGGATCACATTGTTGTCAACACATGCAACTGTGAACAAGTGCCGATAGCTGAGAATTTACCCCTCAGCTTCTGCGAGAATGAGGTAAATATCCAAGTCTGGTGGCTGCCATCCGCCAGAGAAAAGGCCTTCATTGTCAAGAACGAGCATCTGCCAATGTACAACTTTCAACTTGTAGAATGCATTATCGATACGATTGATACAACCTTAATATACCCACCGCTGATTGGAGGCGCATCGGCGGGATGCCCGCCACCCAATTGAAGCTACTCGATGTTCCTGTGGCTAACTTCCAGTCCTTCGGCGGTTGTGATGTCACTGCCCATAAGCTGCGCTGCACAGACGACCAAGTATTTGGCAACAATGAGCCTCTGACCAACGTGATGTGGGTCAGGATGGATGAGCCGCCAGAATATGATGTAAGTGATGTACGACCGGCACAACTTGTGAGGAAGCTATGGATACACGATGGCCTATGGAAGAGATGCGTTGTTCTTTAGCGTGTCCTCCAGCTTGAAAATCAAGGCATTTTTCTGCCATTCAATGGGCTGCTCAGAAACTTCGACAGAGTTGTCCATCAGATCCAGGCCAACCTTGTCGTAGTTAATATCAAGTCTCCATCGGCAGCAGCACACCTGATTCACATCTGTGGTACCAGATACTAGTATGTGAATAATACTAATGACCTAGTCATGTTCGATCATTTCTGGCCCACACCACTGGAAGCTGAAGGAGACATGCAGAGTGATGCTGACGGTGCTAACCCAGAGGAATACTGCAGGAACCGAATTGCGACTGTTGACCAGGACGAAGAGGACGAAGATGAGGAGGAGGAGGGGGTCGAGGAACTGGACGACGACCAAGAGTAGAAGAAGGCACAGTCTCCGCAAGGTGTGAGGTTTCTATAGCTCTGACGGTCCCGCTTGTCATGGCTCGATCTGTATACATCCTGCCCGAGGTAACATGCCTCCAACTCACCCACGATCCATAGCTCGATATGTAGAATATACTCGGCCAGAGGCATCAGTCCTGGCTCTCCCATGATCTATAGCTTGATATGTAGAAAATATTCTACCACTGGCATCAGTCCTAGCTCTCCCGTAATCCATCGCTCCATATGTAGAAAATACTTGCCCAGAGGCATCATCCCTCCGGCTCTCCAACGTTCCATAGCATCACATGTCAAGAAAAACGGGCCCCAGGCATCAGGCCTCTGGCTCTCCAGTGTCTCATAGAATCTAGCGCAATTTCTCATCACAATGTACAATTGATATAATACTGTCCTCGTCAATGCGCAAGTCAATACGACGTCGTAGTGCCACGCGTCAAACATGCTATGGATCACCAACCTACAAACAGCTCCTCTATGAGTTACGCATCGTGTAAGGTCATTGTTTCTGGTGTGTATGGTAATGGTTGCGTCTTGATTTATTAAGCAATCTGTTTAAAGCACTCCAAATGACCTCTTCAGGTGACAGAGATGTTTCGACTATCCAAAATTTATGAGGTGTGAGATATCCAAGTTGAAGTTACTATTTGATTAAATCTTATTGCAGAGGATGGCCTGATTCTTTCCAGCAGAGTAAGTGTTCAAAACCACTCTTGCAAGAATATGATAACCTTTGGGATGCATGATCCTCTATACAGAGCCTTTCTGGTGTTACAAGAGTACTGTATGATACAACAGACAAGATTAGAGCTTGGGTTTGTGGATAACCATCACTATCGCATGAAAGGATGTATCAGAACGTCAGAGCTCCGGCTGTGGAAGGGTACCCACCAAGGCATAAACGATCCTTACCTGCCTAGAAGAATGTGACATTTTATAGTTGTTTACAGTTCTTAATTGTACTACTATTATACAAGTATAGATTAGTATCATTTATTCAGATTGTATGCGGTTCCCCCGGCCCAGGAATGCGTTCAAATTCAGCAACGAATATGACATGATCCTGTATGCTCGGTCAGCAATGCTGGATCGTCTTGAGAATAAAGATCAGCAGTTTGTGGCACAGTGTGAGGCCGTACATCCGTATATGGCCGCGTATGTGAGTATATGGAAGGATACGGTTGCACACGTGGATGTGGTAATATAATAGAGCAGTAGATAGGTAAGATTATCGCTGGCAATCTCAGAGAGATCACGAGTCCTCTATATTAGGTTGCGGGTACCCGGCCCTGGACACGTCCGTGCCATTGCCGAGAACCTAATCATGACTGCCATTACATCATCCCCCCCTTTAGGAGCAGACCCCCTGGGCTGCCACATACATATATAAACAAGAGAAACCTCATACAAAAAGAAACAAAACCAATGCGTACGCCTCCGCACGACGTAATAAGTCCCACAACCGCTCAGTGCTCTGTGAGCAGCCTCACTGCGGATTCGGTGCATGGGGAAACTCCACCTCCAGTTGTAGGTGGTAAAAACCCGTGCTGACGCCATTTATACCGGCCCGAGATCCATAAGAAAAGTAAAACCCCATGGACAATGTCCAATCCCACTGCTCCAAGTCCAATCATCGTCGAGGCTTCCTCGGATGCTCTCGGTGAAACTCATCAACCAATTCCTGCGCAGTCCCGAGATTCTCCGCAGGTTCCCAGCTAGTCCGTACATAACTGTAACCCGCCCATTGTATGAGATAATGGAGCTTCCGGTCGCGCCACTTGGAGTCGATAATCCTGTCGACTTCCCATTCGTCAAAGTCATCGACTATCGTCGGCTGCGGTTCAGATGGCGGCTGGCCGGCGGGAGGAGGTGTATAGTGGTTGAGCAACGAGATGTGGAAAACGTTGTGCTTCCGGATCGTATATGGAAGTTCTAATTCGTAAGCACTCTGATTGATGATCTGACTTTCCGTGTACCGTCCTGTCCGGTTGTAATCCAACTTCTTCGACGGCCTTGTTGTCCAGAAGTGCCACGTTGAAGGCCAGACCTTATCTGCAACCTCGAAAACAACCACTTTGCCGCCAGCGTATTTTGTCTGACGGGCCTGAACCTCTTGCAAATTCTTCCGGAGAGTTTGGTGAGTCTCCTCCAAGCCAGCTGCGAAGGTGTCCGCTTGGATTTCCGATTTCAGGCTGGATGGTTGCTTCGGGGCCTTAAACTGCATCACCGGATGGTAGTGGTAATTCCCCGAGAATGGAGTCATCCTCGTAGAAGCGTGTATCTCGTTATTGTAAGTGAATTCGGCTAGCTGTAAGAGTTCAACCCAATTGACCTGCTCGTAGTTGCAGAAAGCCCGGAGATACTGCTGCATCGTCTGATTTTGACGCTGTGTCTCCCCATCTGTCTGTGGATGGAAGGCTGTCGAGAGCGGATGGTCAGTACTCAAGTGAGAACATACCCGGGTGCAGAATCTGGTTGTGAACTGGGTGCCGCGATCTGTAACTATGTTGTCCGGGACGCCGCGCATGCAAATGACGTTTAAACAGAAGAGCCGGGCCAATTCCGGCGAATCGATATCCTTCCGGCACGGTAAGTAGATTGCCATCTTTGTCTGTCCGTCCACGATAATGAGAATCCCGGTGTAGCCCGATGCCATTGACTCTGGCAAGTCAGTGACGAAGTTCATCGTAACGCCTTCCCATGGCCATGATGGTATCTTCAAGGGCATGTTGATCCTGTGCCTGGCGTGCCGAGGTGCTTTGATTCAGTGGCATACTTCACAGCCGCTGACATCCTTACGTACATGCGACTCCATCACTGGCCAATAGAAATCCCTAGATACCAGCTCAGTAGTCTTAAGAGCTCCAAAATGACCGGACTCGGTGTTGTCATGAAATTAACTTATCACTTTTCCGGGTAGAGAATCGACTGCTGGAACATATATCCTCACTTCGTAAATCAAGACTCCCGCGACGACTTTCCATTGGATTTTCTCTTGCGCAGTATCTGTGCCATCTGCAACTGGCCTGTCAACAAGCTTCGCTGAGACGTCGGCAGCCAAAGGGTCGGAAGCCTAGCCTGCGATGATTGCGGGCATGAGGTCGTTGTATGGTTCCACTGAGACGGTTGCCAATAGTCGTGCCACAGGCCTTTTGTACCTGATCTTGTAGTCGGGCTGTCTGGACAGACCATGGGCCGGGTTTTTGCTACCTTCCAGGTGCTCGATGACAAAGTCGTAAGCCGAGAGAGTGTCCGACCACCTGGCTTGTCTTCTAGAGAACACTTTGGATGTCTGGAAGTATTCGAGATTCTTGTGGTCACACCGAATTAAAACCTTGTGATTGGCGCCTTCGAGGTAGTGTCGCCACTGTTCTAGTGTTTCCACGATGGCCAATAGCTCCGGATCATAAGTGTCGTAATTTTGTTCCGCTGAAGAGTACTTCCGGGAGTAGAAATTGACCGGCCTGAGAACCCCGAAACCATCGTACTGATTGAGAATGCCCGCAATCCCGAATCCACTCGCGTCCGTTCGGAGAATGATCGGCTTGGCCGGATCAAAATGTTGGGGGATTGGTGCCTCAGTGAAGGTTCTTTTCAGTTTCCGGAATGCCAAATCGGCTTGCCGCGTCCATTCCCATTTTACTTTACCGCAGTTTTCTGACGTCTTCTGTCGAGGTCTGCCTTTCGGCGGCTCGTCAGCCGTGTCTGCATTCTTCAGTCGCTCTGAAAGCGGAAGAGTCACCTTGGAATATTTCGGGATGTACCTTCGGTAGAAGTTCGTGAATCCGAGGAGCACCTGGACATCTCTAGATGACTTTGGTGTCGGCCAGTCCTCGATTGTGGAGATCCGGTCCGATTCCATGCCGACTCCATGGGGAGTGATAACAAACCCCAGTAAAACGGACTTCCGATACTGCAAATTGGCACTTCTCGGCTTTGCAATAACGGCTGAATTCCTTAAGTCGCTGCAGCACTTGGTGAACTTGCTCCTCATGCTCCTTGTCGTTCATCGAATAGATGAGTATGTCGTCAAGGTAGCATACCGCAAAGTCGTCAATGTATGGCCGTAGGCAATCATTGATGTAAGACTGGAATGTAGCCGGAGCATTTATTCGACCGAATGGCATGACCCGGTATTCGAATTGGCAGTAACGTCTTCAAAACGCCGTCTTGTATTCATCGTCTTCTTTGATCCGGAGGAGGTTATAGGCACCGCGGAGGTCCAGCTTCGTGAATATCCTGGCCTTTCGCACATGGTCAAGCCTCTCTGAGATCAACGGAAGGGGATACCGATTCTTCACCGTTGCTAGATTAAGCGCGCGCTAATCAACACAAAGCCTTAACACTCCATCCTTCTTCTTTGCATAGAGGATTGGCGCCGCCAACGGCGATGATGATCGCTGCATGAACCCATTGGCTTGGTTTGCCTCGATGTAAGCCTTTAGCATCCTTAATTCGAACTCCGATAGATTGTAAATCCGCCCATATGGCAAGTTGTAGGCGGGCTGCAAGTCAATTGCATGGTCGGTTGACCGATGCGGCAGGAGTGTCTCAGCCTTATCTTTGCTGAAAACCTCCACGGATTCTCCGTATACGGCTGGGATATGTCCTCCATCATCTGTAGGCACCAACTTTGTCGTTGTGCCAGCTCCATCTGCACACGGTAGTTCTCAATTCATCATAGATATGGAGCGCTATGCTGGAATATCCAGGAGCCCGGATTTAAAAAGGTTCGCCACACTATGGCCAAGCCCCGCAGTCTGGTACTCCCTTCGTGTCTCGGCGAGCCGGCAATGTTTACACGAGTATACCCTTGGGAATCTTTTTCTAGCGGTTGCCGCCGCTGCTCCCATCTCGCCCCTCCAGTGCCTGGGGCCTATCGGACTCACCATCAGTGATGCCTTCCACGGTCGTTCCCAGCAGCCCTGTACAATCTCCCAATCTTAGGAAGAATTTGCCGACGACCTGCTCACTGGCCAGTAGATCATCAAAAGCAGTTGCTCCGAGTATTTCAATATCTGGGATACCGCTGCCTCTTTCGGAACACGCCTCCTCCCTAGCCGTACATCCTGGTGCATTGCCGGGGCATTCCTGATGGTCTACCAGGTCCACTGCCACCACTTCCGCTCCCCCTGGGGTTCGCAGAGCCAAAAGTCGACCGCTTTGCCAATCGATGTCAGGATTCCCGGACTGGAACCAAGGCAATCCCAAAACTAAGTCGTAAGGCCGCATGGGCACAACTAGCACCTCCTATTTTTGAACCGATGATAAGTGGTCCATATACTGAACCGTGAACATTGTCTTTCGACTCTCGCTCGCATGACCCACTACTTGACCGTTGAGGCCTACATCCGCAAGGAACATTTCCGTCTGGGCGGAATGGCTCCGTCAGAGTGGACGTGCTCCATCAGAGCCGTCAGAGTGGACGCACTCAGTCAGAGCCGTCAGAGAAACCGTTGTGGCAGATTACTCCGCGCCCGGTGCCAATAGGATGCATCACCCTGCATATCACCCTCTGATCGCGATTTCGCCGTTTCTTCTCACTCTGTCGGTATCCTATTGTAAATGGGCACTGTGGCGTTGTGGCCAACTGTGACCATATGTCGGAATGGGTTCATCGCGTTCATCGGCAAAATGTAAATCTGTCCGGAAGCCACATGCAGGGTTCCATAAGCACATGGCATTTCGTCTATCATATTCGTCTTTGTTACAGTAACAAGATTCGCTACCTCATAATATGGCATGCATCATTAAGTATCCCTATATATATACATACGGTCAATCTGGCCAGAGAGGGTAGTCGAGCATAATCGGAGGTTCTAGCTCGAGGAGCGTAGGAAGAAAGTGCGACAATATGATACCACCCGGCCGTGAAAATCCACGCAATTGCGTCGATCCAGATGAGTTCAAAATGAAATGAGATGATGTCTATCTACCCCGGGGTCACCCGAATATGTACTCCCTGTCGCTCAGTCCGCATCCGTTACCCCGGTATCTCCATACACCTGCCGTCGCTCATTAAGGATGTACTTGGAGGCCGTGATCGAGCGAGTTTGGAGATGCACTTGGCGGCCGAGATCGAGTGAACACAGAGATGCACTTAGAGGCCGTGATAGAGCGAGTTTAGAGATGCACTGAGAGGCCATGATCGATCGAGTTTGGAGATGCACTTGGAGGCTGAGATCGATTGAACTGAAAGATTCACTTGGCGGCCGGGGTAGAGCAAGGTTGGAGATGCACTGGGAGGCAGTGATCGAGCGGGTTGGGAGATGCTCTTTGACGCCGTGATCGAGCGAGGTTGGAGATGCAATTGGAGACGGAGATTGAGTGAAATCAGAGATGCACTGGGAGGCCGTGATTGAGCGGGTTTGCAGATGCACTTGCAGGCTATGATCGAGAGAGATTGGAGGAGTACTTGGAAGCGGTCGATCTGGAGGGAAGCGCGACGGCAGCTGAGACTCTGGCTGGGAGCGGGAAACTGGCTGGGAGCGGGAGACTGTCGATCTTGGGATGATGCTGTACTTGATGAATGCTGTACTCGGTGGTAAGTCACGATCATGGCATGGTGAGATAGAGATCGATGACCTAACTTCGTGTTCTTAGGTGATGATACAGTTGAGCACAAGAAAGAGAGAGACCAGAGGAGATGGGGGAAATCATCATGAGAAACTGGGACTTATGAGAATTTCGTGTGCGAGTCAATTTACCATCTCCAATACGGCAGGTACGAGTCCCGATCTGGCGGGTATCAACACCGATCCGAGGTCTTCTAAACCCACCAGGCATGTTGTACCCCTGATATCTCAGGTCCGCTCGTATCCTCCATATCGTTCTCATCTTCATCCCCCATCTCTCTCATTCTCGTCCACAACTCTACCATCATTGCAAGAACAGAACGTGAAGTCATCCCTCTCAATCTCTCCATGCCATCATTATGACTTAACACCGAGTGCAGCATACGCCCAGTGCAGTGTACACCGAGTACAGCATACACCTAAGATTGTCTGTCGTCGTTTCATTCTCGCGATTTCATAAGTGCCCATTCCCACGGTTTCGAGTTAACTAACTGATTAATAGAGTCTCAGCACCTGGTGCGCCTCCCATCGACCGCCTCTAGATCGACCACCTCCATGTACTCCTCCAATCTCCCTCGATCATAGCCTGCTGCAAGTGCATCTCTAAACTCGCTCGATCACAGCTCAGAGTGCATCTCTGAGTTCACTCGATCTCGGCCTCCAAGTGCATGTCCAAACCCGCTCGATCATGGCCTCCCAGTGCATCTTAGCGTTCACTCAATCGCGGTCTCCAATTGCATCTCCAACCTCGCTCGATGAAGGCCTCAAAGAGCATCACCAAACTCGCTCGATCACGGCCTCGCAGTGCATCTCCAAACTCGCTCTATCACGGCCTCCAGGTGGATATCTGAGTTCACTCGATCTCGACCTCCAAGTACATCTCCAAACTCGCTCGATCACGGCCTCAAAGTGCATCTCCAAAGTCGCTAGATCACGGCCTCCAAGTACATAGTTAATGAGCGACGGCGGGTGTACGGAGATACAGTGGTAAGGGAGGTGGACTGATGGACGGGGAGCACATATTCGTCGTCATCTTCAGGCGCACCTTGAATTGCTGACAATCACCCCGTGCTGCCAGTCCACATCTATCGTGTGTAGATAGTAGGTAGCTATATAGATACATAGACACATAGATGAGAATACAAACTGAATGCATAAGTTTTGAAAATCGTGGAACGATTAGTAGCTATGATTTAACATCGCCAGGCGTTGTGTAAACGGCTTCAGCATAACAGCAGCCCCTGCGAAGAGTGTAACACACGTGTCCTTCTGATGGTGCGTAAACGTCACCACAAAGTAAAGAAGTACATATGCAACGGGTAGCGTGTAATTCTCCGGCAGAGGGTACGAGGTTCCTCCAGAGCCGTCAGAGCCGTCCAGAACACCCGAGTGTTTCTGACGGAAACTAGAGTTGTTGCTGATGTTGGGTCGTGACATATGCTGGGTTGTCCGCTAGAGCAAGGCGTTTTCGCAGTCTCGGTGTCATACAGATGCTCGTCGCACCGCAATCGATGAGAGCTCGCACTCGTTGCATTTCCCCACTTCGATCTCTTATAACAACCTCGTGAATAATATGGAACGTGTCCGGTCTGGATGTGCCGCATAAGTACTGACTTGACATGTGAGCTTTTGGGCTCTCCATCAACAACCTTGACTTCAAAGCGATCCGATGCGGTTGTATGCTGTCCATCGTCGCCATAAAAGTCCGCATTGCCAACCTCTCTAAACCGAATTCCGCCTCGTCGAACCTCTCCCGTCGGGGCAGATGCCGAGAGAGGCCTATGAGTTTTTTGGCTGTTGATTGCCGAAAGACTTCTGTCGCCTGATTTGGTGTACTCCGTCCCTATTTCGAGTTAATGTCTGGTCCTGCTCTGTGGGTTACCTTTTCGTGAGTATTGAGGGCGGAAGCTCGCCTTATGGTTCGGAGATCTGCATCGTAAGCATTTGCCAGTAGAATGTTGGATTTCGAAGATTTCCATTGGGACCCATGGTGCTGGCGGGAAGCCTGACGATTGTCCTCCGCCGCCTGATTTGCAGTGTTTGTTTGTTCCCGATTGGCCGGACTTGCCGCCGCCGGTGGTGTCGGCTGGCTGGGAGATGAATGGCCGGTAGCCTTGTTTGCCGCCTTCGGAAGATGAGTCCGTACGCTGTCTCTGCTGCTGTTGCAGCTGCTGTTGATGCTGCTGCTGTGGCATCATGTTATCAACATGTGAAACTTCAAAGGCCGCGGCCTTATCAAAGAACTCGTCCAAGGTGTCACATCTGCCGCAGGCGGGCTTCATCGGTCCAACTTTGTTCGTGAGAGAGTTGCGGAGGCCTGCCCAGGCAATATTGTAAAGGACTTCTTCATGCTTCTGTAGATTCCACCCAGCCTGTCTCCAATTAGCTTTCACACAATTGGCATAGGCTCTGACCGAGTCTTGTGGAAGTTGTATGTATTCCTGCATGACGGTAATCACCGCCACGCGACGTCGGTGCTTATCCCCATAAACCTTGGATATCTCTTGTGAAAAGAGGTCGAAGACTTGTAGGCATGGGCCGGATTCCACGGATAAGTGGCCTGCCCATTCCGAAGGGTCTGCCATCGCCGTCTGCCTGAGTGCCGGGTTGTGGTGATTTCTCCAGGCGTCCAGAAGGGAGATCGCGTATTTGACGTGATCGGGTCCACCGGGTGGGAATAGGTGGCCGTGGGAGTTGAAATTCGAGGGTAACGCGTCCAGAAATCAGTCTAGCTCTTTCGCACCGCCGCAGTACCGTAAAGGGTCAACGATCTTGAAGATATTCGGTCTTGGGCCTGTGATGCTTCGTTCGGCGCATTCGGCGCGTTTGGCAGCCCATAGATCCAGTTCAGAAGCCATTCGTTCCCGTTCGGCTGCCATACTCTCCTGGTCGAGTTTCTGTTCGGCTTTCCACTGGGCTTGATTTTCGAGCAGCATTTCCATCATCAACCGGTTTTGGGTCGCCACGTCTAGACGAGCCTCATTAGTAATTTGGGAAGAGAGATCACCAATATCGTTGTCGATCGGGCTATCTTCGTCTCCTTTATCTCCGAGGTCATCTTGGAGATCATCGTCATCATCAATCTCGGCCTCCGGTAAAACTGCTGGAGTAGCGCGTTCGCCTATCGATGCCGCTGTCTGCAGAGTGTCATCACTGGCATGGATGGCAGCAACGCGCAATTGAGTTCTAGTAAACTGCTTTGGAGGCATGTTTATTGATAAAACGCGTTATTTTGTGGCGACGTGTCGAAAGGGGTAAATCGCGAGATCCCGTGAGCGTAACTTATCGAATTGATTAAGAGCGATCTCAGTGTAAGGCCGTATATCTGTATATGGCCGCGTATGTGAATATATGGATGGAAGGATCCGGTTGCACATGTGGATGTGGTAATATAATAGAGTGGTAGATAGGTAAGAATATCGCTGGCGATCTCAGAGAGATCGCGAGTCGTCTATATAAGGTTGCGATAACCCAGCCCTGGCCACGTCCGTGCCATTGCCGAGAACCTAATCATGACTGCCATTACACACAGTGTATCTGGTGGCTAGCAAGTTTAATCCAGTTTGCTGAGATCTTAACTTACTATTGACAGTATAAGATATTCCTTTTCAATTATCTCAATGATTGCAAAGTTACGCCAGTGAGTACTTCTTCGGTATCTTTGGATAACCTTTTGAATCTTGAAATGCAGGAGCTATCTCTCGACTAGGATATTGAATGACTCCCCTATCCAGTAGGCACTGAGATCGCCACATTATGAAACATACTTCGGGCAAATTGAGGAACAATGTCGGGGAAAATTGTTAACCCCCGGGATATTTCAAATAAGGATCGTACAAAAAGGTTCCCATGTTGCACCAAAATGCAATTTCATATTATTACGGACAACCTACAACAAGATGGCCTTATTACTTGAAATGAGGGCATTGGGGCAGTGATTTGGAATCTATGATATAGTGTGGGAAGACGAGGCCATTGAGGGAGATTACTCTAGACAAGTGGTATTGCCTATAGTGTCTGAAAACCAGTACAGTGAAGGGATCAAAGGAAGATTGTGTTAGGATACGTGTCAATTGAGATTGCACTATCATAGCGCAAAATATCACTGCCACCGATAGTATTTATCAACCAGATTAAGTATATGCCATACCTCATGATATCAATCAATCTGCTCGATTGATCATGTGAAATACTTTATGATATTCAGGAATTATCGAGATTCATTATACAAAACAACTTTATCATATCTATCAATCAACTTGATGCATTATATGACATACTATACAACAATCCTTGATGAATGAGATTCATTACACGAAACCAGTGTACAATATCAATATATCTACGATATCAAATTGAATTAACTACTCGATGATATCATCTAATCACCAAGTGTAATTATACAAACCTACTTTTCAAAAGATTTGCAATACACATTACTGTGGGTAATTGTATGGATTGCCAGTATTGTCTTACTCCTCGATGGGATATAGTAGTTATCTTCTTAGAAGCATCAGAAACATGTATCACCATTGGTTCTATTTGCATGTAGAAGGTATATCGGTTACCAATCGGCTGTGTTTGGTGATACGCCTAAGATTTCGATACAGAACTATGGCTGTGTACCTAGTACATACTTCAGTACCTGTGCGTACCAATAAGTATACTTACTTAAATGCAAGCACCCCAGTAACACCGTTGACTCTCATTGTCAGAATGTGGCAGGGAGCATGTCTCTCTTTTTTTGGATTTTAAAGGTAGCCAATACATCAAGAAATGACAATAATGTACCAAAGTCAATATTTTGTGATTAACAGTGCGACATCTGAATGTGCCCATCATTGGACCAATCGGAGAAGCAGAGGCGGAGGTTGGGACCGACAGTTCTTGGCAAACCCTGTGGAAGCCGCGGGTAGATGGGTATGGGTACACAATTATTCTGCCCAGAGGCAGTAGCGGGGATGTTTGAACCGGTGTGGAACCGAACCTAGTAGTTTGGGCGGGCAGACCCTGCCGCACTGGCATGTTACCAGTACCCGTTCCCAATACTACGCACAGCCAGAAGGATTTTCCACAATCACTGAAAGTTCAGCTAAAAGTACTTGTTGTGATGTCCTACCCTGAGTAGCTTGAATGGTCTCTACATGCAATTTTTGAACTCCTTGAAGCAGCATATACATCAATTATCTTTCCCAATGCACATATACATATTCCCTGTCATGAATTGCTTCATCCATTGCTGTGATTTGTTTGATTAATCGCTCAACATTTCACAAACCGTCTTCGACTGTTTGGAATGTTTGGCCAACACCACACAAATCCACATCAGGAGAAACATATTCTCTCACGTGTAATCTACCGTAGGATATATCGCTTACCGTAACCTCCCTCATCACCGATAACACAATCTAATGAAAAACACCCCAGAGCTGTTTTCGGTAATGCACGATAATGCACCTGTAATTTAATGATAGCATAACTGAATTATTACTGTGATGCAACTGTAGCGCATGTATTATATACTGCAATTTATCGATAATACTATATATTCAAGAGTTACTTATTTATTTACTACTCTGACATGTTTACACTGTACACTCTGACTCTCATGACTCCAACAAGCTCACTCCCACAACTCTGACATGC